>ENA-OQBU01000001-OQBU01000001.1-human-gut-metagenome-genome-assembly--contig:-NODE-1-length-172753-cov-15.072567_pt1 | contig 172753 bp, 154 predicted proteins | sample MGYA00242492_ERZ504566 | MGnify/ENA primary metagenome ERZ504566 (study PRJEB26092, sample SAMD00036261) | human gut metagenome | host: Homo sapiens | study: EMG produced TPA metagenomics assembly of...
CGCTTATTGCGAATATGTGAGTGCGAAACGGTGAAACCGGTCTGCGGTCCCTTGCCGCACACTGCGCAACGAGCTGCCATAATGGACTCCCTATAATTACTATTGACTTGCAAGTCTGCGCGTTCGACACCACACAACGAAGTGCATGGCAGAACACACAACTTCTCAACTATACAACCAGCCCCGGCCAATCGCAAACTTGTGGACGAAAATCGGCTTGCATTCCCCATATTCCGCCGTTTTTGCCATGTCTCGACAGCACGCGTATGCGGCCCGTACGGGCAGAACATGCTTGTTCATGCGCTGTTCATGTCGAATGGTCTGTTACCACCCGCCACGCCCGTACGATGAAGTAATGGAATAAGATGAGCCATAAGATTGACATTTAGCCGAAAAGAGTCAACATTGACCGACACAGCCGAGCCGCAGACCCAGCCGTCCCAGCAGAACGCGCAGGCCCAGCAGCCGCAGCAATCCAACCAAAAATCCAGCCAGCAATCCAAGCATATGATGACGCCACGCGAGAAGAAGTGGATCGTCTACGACGTCGGCAATTCCGCGTTCGTGCTGCTGTCCACCGCCGTCGTGCCGATCTACGCGAATTCGCTGCTCAAGGCGGCCGGCGAGACGAACATCGTGTCGACGTGGGGCTACGCGCAGACCATCGCATCGCTCGTCATCGCCGTGCTTATGCCGCTGCTCGGCTCCATCGCCGACGTGCAGGGCATGAAGATCCGCTTCTTCACCGGCTTCTTCCTGACGGGCGTGGTCATGTGCTGCGCGATGGCGATGCCGCTTGGTTGGCTCGCGTTCATCATCGTGTACGTGCTGACCACCATCGGCCTTAATGGTTCGCTTACGTTCTACGACTCCATGCTGGTGGACACGACTTCGAACGAACGGATGGACCGCATTTCCTCACACGGCTACGCATGGGGCTATATCGGTTCGACCGTGCCGTTCATCGTCTGCATCGCGCTGATTTTCGGAGGCCCCGCGCTGTTCGGCTGGTCGACCACAGCCTGCACGCGCGCCTCGTTCGTCATCACCGCGCTGTGGTGGGTGGCGTTCACCATTCCGCTGCTCACCAGCTATAAGCAGGTGCATTACCGCGCCACCGCGGGGCAGGCAGGCGAGGCCATCCGCGGCACGTTCGCCGAGCTCGGCTCCACGTTCCGCGCCATCCGCAAGAACAAGCCGCTGTGGATGTTCATGATCGCGTTCTTCTTCTACATCGACGCCGTCAACACCGTCATTTCCATGAGCACGTCGTATGGCACGCAGCTGGGCATCGACTCCACGCAGCTGGTCGTGGCGCTGCTCGTCACGCAGTTCGTGGCGTTCCCCTGCTCCATCATCTACGGCAAGCTGGCAGGCCGGTTCGGCTCGAAAACCATGATCACCGCGGCGTGGTGGCGTACATGTGCATCGTCTTCTTCGCCGCGTTCTTCCTGCGCGCCGCACTTGAATTCTGGATTCTGGCGATTCTGGTCGGCATGTTCCAAGGTGGCATCCAGGCGCTGTCCCGCTCGTATTACGGCAAGATCATTCCGAAGGACCATGCCAACGAGTACTACGGCTTCTACGATATTTTCGGCAAGACGGCGTCGATTATCGGCACGTTCCTCGTCGCTACCACGACGTCGCTGACTGGCAACGCGTCGATCGGCGTGCTGTCGATAGCCATTCTGCTGGCCGTCGCGCTCGTCTTCCTGCTTCTGCAGAAGGATCCGACCAAGGGTTCGACGGAAGCCGCAACCGTCGACTGACAGCTGCCGTCCGACAGCGTTCCGCTCGACAGCGATCGCTCGATAGCATTCCGCCTGACAATCGTCGTTCGGCGGAATGCGCTGTGCCGGCCTGCGGGAAACCGCGTAGGCCGGCACAACTTCGACAGTTACCATCTGGTATGTTATACTGGCATCGTTTGCACACCGTGGCGCAACGTAGCGCCGCTCCAGCAATGACGCAGAGAGAGGTAAACGATGTCATTGGCAAATGAACTAGTCGAAGCAGTGTCCGCATGGCCGGAAGTCGAGGCCATCACGTTGGGTGGGTCACGCGCCACCGGCGACAACGATGAAAAATCCGATTACGACGTCTACGTGTACGTCACCGCACCCGTGTCTGCCGAACGCCGCCGCAGGCTGCTGCGCAACTATTGCAGCCATATGGAAATCGACAACGATTTTTGGGAGACCGAAGACGACTGCACGCTGAACGACGGCACCAATATCGACGTGCTGTACCGCGATCTGGACCAGTTCGCAGCCAATGTCGCCGACGTGGTGGAACGGTTCCAGGCCAGCAACGGCTATACGACGTGCATGTGGCACAACATGCTCACCAGCAAGGTGCTGTTCGACCGCGACGGCCAGTACGCCGCGACCCGACAGCGGTTCGACGTGCCGTTCCCCGAGGAACTGCGCCGCAACATCATCAATCGCAACATGCGTCTACTTACCGGCAACCTGCCGTCGTACGACGCACAGATCCGCAAGGCCGCGAGCCGAGGCGACAAAATCGCGGTCAACCATCGCATGGCCGCGTTCATGGAATCGTATTTCGATGTGCTGTTCGCGCTGAACCGCCGCACACACCCCGGCGAGAAGCGTCTCGACAAGCTCGCCGAACGCGACTGCGCCATTCTGCCGAAGGATTTCCGCAAAAACATCGATACGCTGTTCGATTCGATGTACGCCGATCAAGCGGTGTTCAGCGAGACTTTGGGCGAAATCGTTGACGACCTGCGTCAGACGGTCGACGCGAACCTGTGATTTGAGCCGCGAATCCGGCGGTTCGACGCCGGTAGCGACTGGTTTTAGAAGAAGTTGAGCGCGCGGGCCACTTCGTCGACGATGTCGAACATGGCCTTGCGCGCACGTTCCGGATCGCCCTTCGCTATCGCGTCGGCGACCGCATCGTGCGCGTCGAGCGCGGCCGGCTTCGGCTTCATCGGGTATTTGCCGAGTTCCACACGGCCGCGCAGCACGGTGGCGATGGTGTCGGCAAGCGCGGCGAACAGCTCGTTGCCGCTTTCACGCAGTATCAAAGTATGGAATTCCACGTCCAGATCGTGGAATTTGGTCAGGCCAGCAGCCCCCTCTTCGTTTGATTCGGCGATTTGGCGCATCTGCGCCGCGTAGACGGGGAATTTCGCCTTGACGTCGATGGAGGCGAGGCGTGCCGCCGAGGCCGCCGCAGCCGGTTCGACCGCCAATCGCAATTCGGTCAATGACGACAGCTGCCGCTCGCGCTGCGTGGAGTGGAGCCGCCATTCGATGACCTGATGGTTGAGCGCCTGCCAGTCGGAGAACGGCCGCGCCACCAATCCGACGCGTCGACGCACCGTCACCGCACCCATGGATTCCAACGTTTTTGGCGACTTCGCGCGCACGGTACGGGAGATGCCGAAACGGTTCTGCACGTCTTCCAACGTCAGGCTTTCACCGGCCGGCCATTTGCCGTCCAGCATTTCGATGGCCAGCGTGCGACACACTGCATCCTGCAGCAGTTCGCCGCCGTTTTCGTTTCCTGCCATCCACAATTCCTCTCGTTGTGCGTGCAAATCTTTTTTCAGGTTTTTGCGACACGCCGTATACGATTGCCGTTCGCGTGACGTCCGAATAATTACCCCCGCACGATTCGCGCGATTTGCCGCCGATTTGTACTACCTACAGCATAGCAAGTCGCATGATTATTTTTATTCGTAGTACTTTTAACTTGACTAGTACTACCTTTCATAGCTATATTGATGTCATCGCCGATGCGAAGTGGCACTGGCAATACAGCAGAGTTCAAGGAGGACAACATGAGCATTCACGTAGTGGTGATGGGTGTTGCAGGATGCGGCAAATCCACCGTGGCAGAAGCCATTCACGAACGTCTCGGATACGTGTACGCGGAGGGCGACGACTTCCATCCGCAGGCCAACATCGACAAGATGAGCGCAGGCATTCCGCTGACAGACGAGGACCGTTGGCCGTGGCTCAAGGTCATCAACACCTGGATGGTGGCTCGCGAGGCGCTGGACGAGAACACCGTGGTCTCCAGCTCCGCCCTGAAGCGCAGCTACCGTGAGGTGCTCGCCCAGAACGTTCCCACCTTCTTCGTGCATCTGACCGGCTCGCAGGAACTCATCCAGCAGCGTCTCAACGAGCGCAAGGGCCACTTCATGCCGCCGGCACTGCTGCCGAGCCAGTTCGCCATTCTTGAGCCGCTCCAGCCAGACGAGAACGGCGTGGAAGTCTCCATCGAAGGCAGCGTCGAGGAAATGGTCGAACGTGCCGTCGCCGCAGTGAACGAGTACGCGGCGAAGGTGGCCGCGCAATCGCAGCAAGCCGAGTGAACGGCGCAAGCCGCAACACAGCGCAAAATAATCGCACATAACTAAAAATCGAAAGAGAAATTCAACGAGTCAAGGAGGATTCATGAATCTCATCGCAGCGGCGATCATCGGCATCGCCGTCATCGTTCTTCTCATCGCGGCATGCAAGGTGCATCCGTTCCTGTCCCTGCTCGCCGGCTCATTCGTCATGGCCGTGTGCGCGGGCGTGCCGTTCGACAAGGCGTTCGATAGCTTCACTTCCGGCGTCGGCGGCACGATTTCCAACGTGGGCCTGCTTATCGCGTTCGGCTCGATCATCGGCACCATCCTGTTCAAGTCGGGCGGTGCGGACACCATCGTCGACACCATCATGGCCAAGACACCGTTGCAGCGTCTGCCGTGGGCCATGGCACTGATCGCGTTCATCGTGGGCATCCCGATGTTCTTCGAGGTCGGCGTGGTCATCCTCATCCCGGTGGTGCTGTTCGCCGCCCGTCGTTCCAAGTCCCCTGTGGTGCTGCTCGGCATCCCGGCCCTCGCCGGCCTGTCCACGCTGCACGCCTTCGTGCCGCCGCACCCCGGTCCGCTGACCGCCATCGGCGCGCTGAACGCGAACCTCGGCATCACCCTGGCCCTCGGCCTGATCGTGGCCATCCCGACCGTCATCATCTCCGGCCCGCTGTTCGGCAGGCTCGCCGCCAAGTGGGTTCCGATCGCAGCTCCGGAGAACGAGGCTGAGGCCGAAGCTCCGAAATCCGCGGAAAACCGCCCGTCCTTCGGCACCGCCCTGTCCGTGATCCTGCTGCCGGTCGTGCTGATGCTCGCCGCGTCCATCGTGGATCTGACCGGTCAGAACACCACCGCCTGGGGCCGTGTGATCGCGTTCCTCGGCACCCCGCTCGTGGCACTGCTCATCACCACCGTCTTCGCCATGGTCGCCCTTGGCTACATGCAGAAGTTCTCCCGTGACGCCGTCAACGGCATGGTCGGACAGTCCTTCGGCTCCGTGGCCGGCATCATCCTGATCGTCGCCGCAGGCGGCGGCTTCAAGCAGACGCTGGTCGACTCCGGCATCGGCGACGTGATCGCCAACTCCATCACCGAATCCGCCATGAACCCGCTGATCGCAGGCTGGCTGGTGGCCGTGCTCATCCGTCTCGCCACCGGTTCGGCAACCGTGGCGACCGTCACCGCCTCCGGCATCATGGTGCCGCTCGCCGCCGGCATGAGCCCGACCCATCTGGCACTGCTGGTGCTGGCCATCGGCGCAGGCTCCGTGTTCTTCTCCCACCTCAACGACGCCGGCTTCTGGCTGGTCAAGGAATACTTCGGCATGAGCGTGGGCCAGACGCTGAAGACCTGGTCGCTGATGGAAACCATTCTGTCGGTGGTCGGTCTGGGCTGCGTGATGCTGCTCTCGCTGGTGCTTTGACGCACTGAACGCAGCAATCGCAACCACACTCACATAACCCAAAACATAACCAAAACTTGCCGCCCGCAAAGCTTGCCGCAACCTTCTTTTCTGCGTTGCGGAAGGCGCGGGAAGCCAACGGGCGGCATCAATCCTTATTCAAAATCGCAAAAACTTTTCAACCATTTTTAGAGAAAGAAGCACATCATGCAGTTGGGAATGATCGGCCTGGGACGTATGGGCGGCAACATGGCGAAGCGCATCGCGGCGGCAGGGCATGAGGTGGTCGGCTACGACCACTCCCCCGAGTCGGACCGCACCGTGGCAAGCCTGAAGGAACTGGTGGCCGCGCTGAAGGCCCCGCGTCTGGTGTGGGTCATGGTGCCGGCCGGTGAAGCGACCGACAGCACCATCAACGAGCTTGCCGAGCTTCTTCAGCCGGGCGATATGATCATCGACGGCGGCAACTCCCGTTACACCGACGACGCACGCCACGCGGCCGAACTGGAGCCGAAGGGCATCCATTTCATGGATTGCGGCGTCTCCGGCGGCGTGTGGGGCATCGACCGCGGCTACGCGCTTATGGTTGGCGGCAGCAGGGGGACTTCGAGAGCGCGCGCCCGATTTTCGAGGCACTTAAGCCGGAAGGCGATTCCGGCTTGGTGCTGGCCGGCCCGGTGGGCGGCGGCCACTTCGCCAAGATGGTGCACAACGGCATCGAATACGGCATGATGCAGGCCTTCGGCGAAGGCTTCGCCACCATGGTGAAGTCCGATCTCGTTGAGGATCCGGCGGCCGTGATGAGCTCCTGGAGGGACGGTTCCGTGGTGCAGTCCTGGCTGCTCGACCTGCTGGCCATCGCCTTCAAGTCCGACCCGACGCTCAAGTCCATGCCGCCGGTCGCCAACGAGTCCGGCGAGGCGAAGTGGATGATCGAGGCGGCTCTCGAACTCGGCGTGCCGACCCCGGCCACCGCGGCCGCACTGTACGCACGTCAGACCTCGCGCGGCGGCGCCGACAACATCCTGCGCGTCGTGTCCACCATGCGCGCCCAGTTCGGCGGCCACATCACCAAGATCGACGAGATCGCCACCCACTGACGGATTCACGCATTAACCGATTCAGATTCCTTCCTTCCCCATAACAGACTTCGCCCGGAGCTGGACCCCACCAGCTCCGGGCGAACCTGTATCAACGCACACGGTCCCGTCAGACAGTCGGCTTGCCGCCCCACAATCCTGCACTATCTCGCTTATAGATGGCGGATTTTCCAAATCGCCCCACGGTATCTCGCTTATAGATGGCGGGATCCTACAGCAAAAAGTCGGTTAGGGGGCAATATCCATACCCTCCAACCGGCTTTTCCCCGCATCATCCGCCATCTATAAGCGAGATGGCATCAGGCACGAGAGCGAATCCGCCATCTATAAGCGGAATATAGGCGAAATACGCGAGCGGCTCAGCGGCCGTACACCTCGTGCACGAATTTCTCAGCGCCGCGATGGAACGCTCCACCTTGTCGGTGTCGATGCAGTACGCCATGCGGAAGTAGCCAGGAACGCCGAAACTGTCGGACGGCACGAGAATCAGGTCGTAATCCTTGGCCTTCATGCAGAACGCGTTCGCATCCTCCTCAAGCGCCTTCGGGAAGATGTAGAACGTGCCGCCGGGGCGCACCACGTCGAAGCCCAGACGGGTCAGCGCGTCATACAGCAGGTTCATGTTTGTCTCGTAGACGGACAGGTCGCTCGTCTCGTCAACCACCTTGGCCACGGCCAGCTGCGCGGTGGAGGACGGGCAGTTGTGGCCGGTGCCACGGCTGATCTGGCCGCACATCGGCACGATGAGCTTGGCGTCGGTGGCACGCGGATTCACCGCCACATAGCCGATGCGCTCGCCCGGCAGTGACAGCGACTTGGAGTACGAGTAGCACGAAAGCGTGTTGTCGTAGAATTTGCTCGGATACGGCTGCTCGCCGCCGTCGAACACGATCTCGCGGTACGGCTCGTCGGCGATCAGGAAGATGTCGTGGCCGTATTCAGTCTGCTTGGCGTTGAGCACCTCGGCCAGGCGGGTCAGCGTTTCAGCGGAATAGACCGCGCCGGACGGATTGTTCGGGGTGTTGATGAGCACCGCCGCGGTTCCGGGGTTGAGCGCCTTCTCGAACGCGTCGAAGTTGATCTGGAAGTTCTCGGTGTCGGCCGGAACGACGGTCAGGTGCGCGCCGGTGCCGTTCACATACGGCTGGTATTCCGGGAAGTACGGGGCGAAGGTGATCACTTCGTCGCCCGGCTTGGTCACCACGCGCAGCGCATGCGCCAATGCGCCGGCCGCACCCGTGGTCGGGAAGATGTAGTCGGCGGTGTAGTCCATGTCGAAGCGGCGGTTGAGGCTTTCGGCGATCGCCTTGCGCACCGACGGAATGCCCAAGGACGGAGAATAGCCGTGCAACGCCACCGGTTCGGCCGTTTTATACATGTCGATCACGGCGTCGGTATAGTCCTGCGGGCACGGCACGCTCGGGTTGCCCAGCGAATAGTCGAACACGTTCTCATAGCCGATTTCGGCGCCGCGCGCGGTCGCGTATTCGCTCAGCTCGCGGATCACGGATTTGCCGCCGAGCATGGCCTTGTAGGCTTCGTTGATCATGGAACAACCTCCCTGTCGTGCTGTTGCGTGCGCGTATCATGCGCCCGCCGCGCCCTGGAAGAGCGCCGCTACAGACGTTTCTACCACCGACAAGTCACGCAGTGTGGCGTATGGCTCACTGTGCGGCGGATTGCGGGGCTTGGTCGTCGTGAGACGCCTGCCCGGGCACGAAACCACTGCTGAAGATGCGCTTCCAATAGCCCAGCATGTCGGTTTTGGACATGGACATGAACATGCCCGTGGCCAACACCGCCAAGTCCTCGTTGAACACGGCGTCCATCGGCAGCTGCTCGTGGAGTTTCGGCCAACGGCGCAATACCGCCAGCATGCCCCCGACCGTGAAGTCGAGCATGAGATCGGTTTTAAGGTCGAGGCGGTCGGCGTCAAGCCCCAGCACGGAGATCAACGTGAGCCTGCCGAAGTCCTGCAGGGATTCGACGAGTTCCGGCGAGCTGTGCGGTCCGGCGAGCAGCGCGAGCCGGTCAAGACGCTGACGCTGTTCGGGCTCGCGTAGCAGCGCGGTGACATGCTTGCGCCATTCGTTGTCGGGATTGAAATTCGCGTTGGGCGCGCTGGGAAGCGGCGTGTTTTCCACGGCGTGCAGAATGGCGGAATCGGCAAGTTCCGGCAGTCCCGTGAAATGATAGTAGAAGGAATTGCGATTCACGTCCGCCGTGCGCACGATGTCGGTGACGGTGATTTTGCGATACTCGCGTTCGGAAAGCAGTTCCCAGAATGCGTTTTCGAGCCGTTCTTTGGCTGGCAGAATCTCCGAATCTCGGCGTGGACGTGGCATGGCTCCCCCTATTTTGTACCTTCGATTTAAAAGCGCAACGCGAATTACTATACAAGTTGTCTAGAACAAACTGCACAGCATGTCGCATTAATAGCGATTGCCATCCACCGCAACGCCTCACCTCACACCACTGCGTCACGACCTCCGCGCTACGTCTACTTGCGCCGCACTTTCGGATTGCGGGCAAGAGCGGCCTGCAACATAATCGCCAGCGCCTGGTTGAGATTGCGTCGATCCTCACCGCTCAACCCAACGTACGTGCCAAGCATTTCGGGAATGACTTTCGGCCCGGCCGCCATCATGGCGGAAATACTGCCCGCACCGGACGCTTCGAGCACGGCAAACAACGCGTCCACCGCACGCTCGCGCTGCTCCTTGGACAGGTTGGCAAGCCACTTGTTCAGCGCTTTGTTGAAGGTCACCGAACTGCTGGCCACATCCTCGACTTTGTCGAATTCACCGCCGTGCATCTGCCAGGAGAACACGAAATGCTGCATTATTCCTTCCACGTCGGATTTCACCACGATGCAGCGTTCGGGAGTTTCCAGCACCATGCCCACTACCGATGAGTCCGGCACGATTTTGACGATTCGATCGCTCACGCTCGCATATTCGAAGCTATTCACCACCGCCTCAGGGAAGCCCGGCCCATCCAACGAATAGATGCGTTCGATGCGGTCCTTCACCCCGTCCTCAGCGTTCATCGCCGCATAAACGGCCAGATTGCCGCCTTTGGAATGGCCGGTGAGCACGATCGGAACATCCTTCCACAACTCGGCCACCCTGGCGAGATAGTCGGCGGCGGTCACCTGCGCCGGCACCGGGTATTGGAAGGCCATGTTGAAGTCCTCTTTCCAACCCACGAGCGAATCGTCGGTACCGCGGAACGCCACAACCAGCATGCCGGACGGCAGGCGATAGGTCGCGGCGGCGAACTGCGTCTGCTCATCGCCGTCGAACTGCTCGAGAAAAGCGCCCATCTCAATGCCGGAAAAACGCGGATTCGCGGCGATGGCATGGTAGAAATCGTGCGTCACCTGCGGATCGACCAAGCCCACGTTCTCGACATTATGGTCGGGCACCGCGCTTCCATGGTGCAGCTCGTCGTCGGCGCGCGCGATCGTCACACCGTCGAATGGAGGTTTCCGCAGCATCCGCACGGAGCGTATGGGATGGCGCGGGTCGAATTGCTTCACACGGTCATGCAACGTGCCATATCGCGATTCGATGTCGTCAAGCCGCGGCACGCATTCCGGCACGTCGTCGTACGAAAGCTGCGCGAGCACGAGCGCGTCGGCCTCACGGAAGGGAAGCTCGCCGAAATCGCGCGTCTCCGTACGCGCGTAATCGATGATGTTGCCCATTGCACACCCCTTTCGCAGCCGTCGACATTCCGCATTCCATTATGCTTCCACAATTATGCGTCCGCACCGCACCATCCTACGTCAGCGAACGGGGATGCATCCGGATCATCGGCGCCCGATGCCCTCCATTGCCCTTCTTATGTGTCATTTGTGCGGCACTCGTGTGTCACTTGCGCGGCACTTATGTGTCACAATTCCATTTTTCACGCCTTTTCGAGGATCGTGACACATGAATCGGCCGAAATGCGGCTCGGCAACCATCCCGACCAGCCGTTGCATCCGCCCATAGCCCCGCCTCGGCACGCGCTTCAGCCCGCCTCGGCACTCAACCCGCTTCAGCCCTCGCGCACCGCCTTCGCCGCGCTGACCGGAATCGCCTTGATCACCGCCCTGATGAGTCCGCGCGTCTCCCGATCGGTATTGCGCGCCGCCTCCACAATCTTCGGCAGCGAATCCGTCCAATGCTCCACCAAATCGGCGATATTGCCGTATCCCGCCGCCGCGAAGATCCCGTAGATCTGGTCGATGGCGCGCTCGCGCTGCTCCTGGCTTACGGTGTCAAGCCACCCGTCGAGGGTTCGTTTGATGAGCTGCGCGCCGGCCGTCAGCTCGTCCACCTGTTCGAAATCGCCATTTTCCGCCACTTGCCAGCTGTTTCCCATATGCTGCATGATGCCGATGGCATCCGCTTTGACGATGCGCACTGGCGCATTCGATTGCAGCAGCATGCCCACGACGGACGATTCGGGCACGGTTTTGCGGATACGCGATTCGATTGCACGGTACGCCTGACCGCGCACCGTCGATTTCGGAAGGCCCGGCCCGTCATGGGAAAAGATGCGGGAGATCCGTCTGTTGCGACCCCGCACTGGCCCACCCAATGAGGGCAGCAATCCGAGCCGCCGCGCGCGCTCGCCAGCCACTTCGATGTCATCGTGCGCGATACGCATGGCCGCATACACGGCCATATTGCCGCCTTTCGAATGCCCGCCGAGCATGACCGCGGGCGAATCGCCCGACGAAAGGAAACCTTCCGACCTGTCCAGAATCGAGTTCACATACCGATACGCGGATTCCTGGGACGGCACCGGGCAACGCACCGCCATATTGAAATCCTCCTTCCATCCGACAAGCGTGCCATCGGTGCCACGGAAGGCTACATACAGCGAATCGACGGGCCCGCAACCCACGTCGAACGTCATCGCGGCGAACTGCTGCTGTTCGCGCTCGCTCAGACGCTCCGCGTACTCGCCGACACGCAACGCGCGGAAACGCGGCGATTCGCAGACGGCACGCAGCAACGCGAGCCGATACTCGTTCATATCGGAGGAATTCGAAACGAACATGTCGTCATAGTTTTCCGCACGCAGCAGCTCTCGAATCGGCACCGTCGCCACCGACCTCGCCTCGCCGAACGCCGGAACCAAGCCGGAAAGCCGCATATATGAGAGCTCAGCCAGCACCAGCGAATCAACATCGCCGAACGGCAGCTCCGCGAATCCATGAAACTCGCGCCGCACATAATCCACGACATTGCCCATGTCGCACCCCTTTTCGCTGGCCAACGCATCCTACGGAATCCATTATGCTCCGCTGCGGCCAGCCGGCGGATCAGGAATCATCCAGTCAATCGCAAGCGTTGTGCAACGTCCCCTGTGTAGACTAGGCAGCCATGGATCCAGTTGAAATTCTCATGCACTGGCTTGCCAAAAACTACAGCAAGCTCATCCTGCTCGCCGTCGTGCTCATCGTCGCCGCGCTTATCGACAAGGCGCTCACCAAGGTGGTGCGCCGCATGCTCGACAAATCGCAGGTGCCGAACGCATCCATCTTCGTCAACATCCTGCGCGTGGTGGTGTGGGTGTTCGCCATCGGCACGCTGCTGCAACCGGTGTTCGGCATCAATCCGACCACCCTGTTCACGGCGCTTGGCATCGGCGGTCTTGCGGTGTCGCTGGGCTTGAAGGATACGATCGCCAATGTGATCGGCGGATTCGGGCTCATGCTCGGCCGCGTCATCCAGCCGGGCGACTACGTCAAGGTGGCCGGCATCACCGGCACCGTCAAGGACATCAATTGGCGTCAGACCATCGTGCGCGAGCGCAACGGCAACGAGATGGTCATTCCGAATTCCATTCTGAACACCGCCTCGCTGGAAAAGCTCGACCCGTCGAACGAGTGCCTGGTGTCGGTGCCGTTCACCGCGAAGGCGGGCGTGGATGTGGAGCGTATGAAGGCCGACATCGTCAGCACCGTGGAACATGCGACCGTGGGGCTTGCCAACCCGCAATACAAGCCGGTGGTGAAGCTCAACGGGTTCACCCCGTACGGCATCGACGGCACGATCTACGCGTTCGCGAAAAACGACCTGCTGCTGTCCACGATGGCGGATGCGGTGGCGCAGTCGATCGCGCATGCCGATTATCTTGAGCATCGCGCGGTCGGCAGCGGCGAATAGCGGCAGCGGCGTGCGCAACGCAACGCACGCAACACAAGCTATGCAGGCAACAGAAAGGCCGACCGGGAACGTATCCCCGGCCGGCCTTCATAATCCGCGCGACTGCGGCTATAGGAACAGACTGATCGCCGTCAGCAGCACCGTGAGCACGATGAACGTGATCATGCCGACGTTGCCGTACACGGTTCTGGCGCCGGTCCCACGCGGCAGCTCCTCCGGCGCGATGTAGAATTCGGCTTTCCTGAAGTTACGGATCAGCAGCACGAATCCGGCGAGAATCACGGCACCGTACAGCAGGAAATAGACGAGCATGATCGCCAGCCCGGTGGCGTTCTGCGACGCCCACTGTTCCATCGCCGCCACATTGCCGTTTTCCGCGGCCTGAGACACCTTGTCCAGCTGGTCCAGGTCGACGCGCGTCAGAATCCACGGCGCGAGCACGCCGCCGTTGAAGTTGATGATCATGTGCATGGCCGTCGAATAGCGCAGTTTGCTGGTGCGCATGTAGATGTAGCCGAACATGACTCCCAGCAGGAACGCATAGAAGAACTGGAACAGGTTCATGTGGAACAGTCCGAACGCAAGGCCGGACAGCAGAATCGCCGTTTTCTCTCCGTATTTGCGAGTGTGGTCGATGAGCTGCTTGCGGAACATCCATTCTTCGAAAATCGGGCCAAGAATCACCAAGAACACGACATTCCAGATGTTCGTCTGCATGGCAAGATCGGCTACGCGGTTCGTGGCTTCACCGTCGGAAAGCGCCAGCGACAGCATACTGCCGACCATGCTGCCGACCCACATCATCGGCAGGCACATGAGCAGCAGCTTGAAGAACATGCCCGGTTTCATGTTGAATTTGCGGGTTTCGATGACGGTCGATTTGCCCATGAGCGCCACCGCGACCGGCATGGCGATCAGATACAGCGGCACGTCGGAAATGAGGAACGTCATCCAATTCGGCATATCGCCGCCGGCGCCTACACCGCCCGCGACCGCGCGCACCACGCCTTTGAGCAGGAAGACGCCCGCGTACCAGATGATCACCATCAGGCACAGGCTTGCGCCGATGCGCGAAAAGTCGCGTTTCGCCCGCTGAAGCCATTCGAAGAACGGATTGCGATTCGGCTGCGGAAACTGCTGCGAATACTGCAGCGGCTGCGGCGGGAATTGCGATTGCGGATATTGCTGTGCCGGTCCCTGCGGATACTGGGGGTACTGCGGCTGTTGCGGTTGTTGCGGAAACGTCATGGTCACCTTACGAACTTACGGCAAGCAAATAAAAAAGCTGATATTCAGCACTGTACTACCAGTTCTCTGAATATCAGCTTGGAATCTCAGCCCTGCGAATGGCTCGGCTCACGCGATGGGCGACCGTACGCAATAATCACGCACGGCGATCGCACGCAATGACGGTACGCAACGATCGCGCGCAGCAACCAATCGTCAGACGGCGAGCGCCGGAATCGGCCGAGGCGCGACCACGACCTGCGCTCCGATCGCAAGTCCTGCGGGCAGCTCGTTGGCCGGCAGCTGCACGGTGACGCGAATCGTGCCACCCATGCCTGCGCAGGCTACGCGCACGTCCACGCGGGCCAGCGCGCCGAGGAAATGCACCATCTCCACGCGGCCAAGTTCGCCGGCTCCGTGGACGGCATCGGCATCGTTGGTCAGTTCGATCGTCATGTTCTCGGGGCGCACCAGCACCGTGGAGGCGTCGGTGGCGGAACCGTCCAGCAGCGGGACGCGCTGGCCGAACACCACGGCCTCCTCACCGTTGGCGATTCCCGGCAGACGGTTGGTCAGGCCGATGAAGGTGGCCACGTATTCCGTGCCGGGGCGGCGGTACAGCGTCTGCGGGTCGGCGATCTGCTCGATGCGGCCGTGGTTCATCACGCCGATGCGGTCGGCCACGGCAAGGGCTTCTTCCTGGTCGTGGGTCACGAACACGGTGGTGGTGCCGGCTTCGAGTTGGATGCGGCGGATTTCGTCTCGCAGCTGCACGCGCACTTTGGCGTCCAATGCGGACAGCGGCTCGTCGAGCAGCAGCACACGCGGTTTCACGGCCAGCGCACGGGCCAGGGCCACGCGCTGCTGCTGGCCGCCGGACATCTGCTGCGTGTACTTTTTCGCCTGGTCGGCAAGTCCGACCAGTTCCAGTTTCTCCATGGCCTGGCGGCGGCGTTCCGCACGGTCCACGCCTCGGATTTCAAGGCCGAATTCCACGTTCTGCAACGCGGTCATGTGCGGGAACAGCGAGTAGGCCTGGAACACCATGGCCATGTCACGCTTGTTGACGGGCACGCCGGTCACGTCCTGGCCGCCGACGAGGATGCGTCCGGCCTGAATGTCTTCCAGTCCGGCCAGGGAGCGCAGCGCGGTGGATTTGCCGCAGCCGGAGCCGCCCAGCAGCACCACCATTTCGCCCGGATTGATTTCCAGGTTGAAATCGTCCAACGCCTTGACGGTCGAACCGGGGTAGATCTTGTCTACACCAAGCATCTGCACACCGCCGCCGCGCGCTTCGGAATCCTTGAGCACGGCCTTCGCCGCTTCGGTCACCACGTTGGGTTCGGTATCGGAGAACGCTTCCGAGGTATGGGCAACCACCGCCTTCTGTTCGGCGAGAGTCATGAGTTGTCACCTTCCTTGTTCCGACGCATCGCGCCGGAAATCAGATCGAGAGCCACCAGCAGAATCACGCCGAATAGCAGTGCCAGCAGCGACATTGCGGTGGAGATTTGCGAATTGGATTGGCCGAGCTGATACAGCGCGACCTGTAGGTTCATACGGCCGAGCAGTGAGGCGACGGTGTATTCGCCCAGCACCACGGCTATGGAGATGAACGATGCGGACAGGATCGACTGCCACAGGTTCGGAATGAGTACGCGGAAGAATACGCGCGGCCATGAAGCGCCGAGGGACCGTGAGGCCTCGCATAACGTCTTCACGTCGATGGAATTGAGTCCCACCGCAAGCGCGCGGAAGGCAAACGGCATGACCAGCACCACGTAGGCGAAGCACAGCCAGATCGGGTTGGTGCTCAGCACGTCGGCGGACAGCCAGCGGTAGATCGGTCCCAGGCCAACCACCAGCACGATGGCCGGAATGGTCAGCGGCAGCGTGGCCACCCATTCGATGGCGCGTTCCAGTCTGCGCGAGCGGATGTGCACGATCACCATGGTGGGCACGAGCAGTACGAGCATGATCAGCACGGTCACCACGCACAGCGCGAGCGAAGCGCCGAGGCCGCTCCACAGGGTGCTCAGGTCGGCGCCGAGCGCGCTGCCGTCGCCGGTGAAGATGGCGATCCACGGGTCGAAGCTCCATTTTCCGGACAACGGGTGTCGGATGGTGAACAGGAACATGGACACCAGCGGCACGAACAGGAACAGCAGCGTCACCGTGAGAATGATGGTTTTGACGATGCGTTGCTTGCCGAGTCTGGCCGCACGCAGCTGCGGCGGCATGGTTTGCGATTCCTGCATGTTCTGCTTTTCCTCCGATTGCGCGCTTACGGTTTGCGTATTTGCGTTCACTGCCATCTTCCGGCCCTCTTTTCCACGGCGTGGCTGATCATCATGACCACCGCCACGACGACGATCATGGCGAAGGCGAGCACCTGCGCGAATCCTTGCTGGTTCGGGTCCATTTCGTTGCGCATCGCGCCTTGGATCATCAGCGGCACGAGAATCGAACGCTGGGAGAACAGCGCGGCGGCCGTGGCGTATGCGGAGAACGCGGACGCGAACAGCAGCAGGAACGCGGAGATGAATCGCGGCGCCAGAATCGGGCCGGCCACGCGCGTCCAGTATTGGAAGGTGTTGCCGCCGAGGCTTTCCGTGGCTTCGCGCCACTGCGGGCGGATGGAATCGACCGCGGGCAGGAAGATGATGATCATCAGCGGAATCTGGAAGTAGCAGTAGATGGTGATCAGGCCCGGCAGCGAGCTGAGCCAGTTCGGATTCACCACGTAGCCGGTCAGCTGTTTGATGAGCATGGTGCCCACGCCGTTGATGCCGATGGTGGCGATGAACGCGAACGCCAGCATCACGCCGCCGAATTGGGCGAGTACCGACGAGATGGCCGAAATCATGCGGCGCAGCAGGCCGTTCGGCTTGGAGCCGATGACGAGGGCGTAGCTGGCGAGCGCGCCCACGATGGCGCCGATGACCGCGGATGCGACCGATACGAGTATCGACGTGCCGAATGCGGCGATGGTGTTCGCTTCGAAAAGTTTGTTGAAGTTCGCCACGGTGAAGCTGCCGTCGGCGGATTGGAAGGCGCCCACGATGACGATGACCGTCGGGGCGAGCAGGAAGCACGCGGTGTAGGCGAAGAACGGGATGGACACGGCGATGGTGCCGAGTTCACGCCTATGCGCGGCAAACGAGATGGCGGAGGAGCCCGCGCGCTTGGCGTGAGCTCCTGAGGTAAGCACTGCGGTCATGTCAGTTGCCGATGGTCTTGTCCCAGTTGTCCTGGAGCCATGTGGTGATGCGGGTGGAATCCTCGTTGGTGTAGCTCACCGGATCGCCGTCGATGGTGATGGCGTTCTTGAGGGTGGTCTGGTCGACGGCGCCGTCCTTCTTCATGGAGTCGAGCAGTACCGGGTTCGCGCCGCCCTTGAACCAGTCGTTCTGGGCGTCGGCGCTGTACAGGTATTCCTCCCACAGGCGGGCTGCGGCCGGGTGCGGGGCGTCCACGTTGATGGCCTGGTTGTAGTAGCTGACCACCTGGGCGTTCTTGAAGGTCTTGAACTTCCAGTTCACGCCCTTGGCCTTGAGGCTCTTCTGGTAGGAGGCCTGGTTGTAGGTCCAGTCCATCACCACGCCGGTCTGGCCGGAGTCGATGGTGCCGTCGGTCACGTCGACGGTGGTGAGGTTGCCGCAGTCCTTGAGCTTCTTGAAGAAGTCGAGGCCCGGCTGCAGGTTCTTGATGTCGCCGCCGGCCAGCTGGTTGATCATCAGGTAGCCGTTGAACGCGGCGCCGGCTTCGGCCGGCTTGCCGTTGAGCGCCACGGTTCCGGCGAACTTCGGGTCGGTCAGGTCGTTGATGGACTTGATGTCGCCGTACTTGTCGGCGTTCCAGCCGATGGACATGATGCCGGTGTAGTCGGCGTAGTACTTGCCGTCCTTATCCTTGACGGAATCCGGGATCTTGTCCCAGGCCTGCACCTTGTACGAGGCGAAGTTGTCGGTGCTGGTGGAGGCCACGGCCAGGCCGAGGTCGTACACGTCCGGAGCGGCGTCGGTACCCTTGTTGGTCTTGCCGGCGTCCACTTCCTCCTTGGAGGAGGCGTTCGGGTTCTGCTCGTTGATCTTGATCTTCGGATACTTCTTCTTGAAGCCGCTGATCACGTCACCGTAGTTGGACCAGTCGTGCGGAAGCGCGATCACGTTGAGCGCGCCTTCCTTTTCGGCAGCGGCCACGAGCCGTCCATGCCGCCGAAATCGGAGATCGAAGTGCCTTTGCGGACTTTTCGTCCACTTTCACGGTTTTACCGGCGTGGAGGCGCTATCGGTGGAATTAGCGTTACTTGATCCGCAGGCGGCCATGGAGCATGCGAGCACGGCGGCGAGCGAGCCGACGGCGATCTTGCGCAAAGCGTTCATCGTTTTCGTTTCCCTTGTTGTTTTGTTGTTCTTGGAATCGACAACATGGAAACGTAATGGCGTTACCTAACGTAGTGTCAAAGAATAAGTAAAGCCGAAGCGATTTTTAGGAATATTCCCGTTTCGCTTCGGCAAACTTACGATGAACTGGCCTTTTTCGTGTTGCTTCGTGTTGCTTTCTTTGCGCTTTTCAGCTTGGAATACGGCACGGCTTCGGCTCAGTTCGGCTGAGATTCAGGATTCAGCGCAGCACGCCTTCGATGAGCATGGTGATCAGGTCGGTGTAGCGCACGCCGGTGGCCTCCCATGCCTTGGGGTACATGGAGATGGACGTGAAGCCCGGCATGGTGTTGATTTCGTTGACCATCACCTTGCCGTCCTTGGTCACGAAGGTGTCCACGCGGCTCAGACCGGCACCGTCCACGGCGACGAACGCCTTCTTGGCGGTTTCGCGTACGAGGTTCAGCGTCTCTTCCGGCAGGTTGGCGGGCACTTCCACGTGGCTTGCGGCGGCGTCCATGTACTTGCTGTCGAAGTCGTAGAACTGGTCGTCGCCTTCGGCGCGCTTGTCGAGCACGATTTCGCCCGGCCAGCTGGCCTGCGGCGCTTCGCCGGCCTTCGGACACAATACCGCGCATTCGATTTCGCGCGCGTCGATGCCCTGTTCCACGAGGATGCGCCAATCGTGGTGGGACGCCTCATACACGGCGGCCGCGAGTTCGGCCGCATCGCCCTCATGCTCCACCTTGGTCACACCGAAGCTGGAGCCGGCGCGGGACGGCTTGACGAACAGCGGATACTGCAAGCCGGCTTCGCTAACCTGCGCCATGATCGCATCGGCGTTGGCCTTGAATTCGGAAGCCTTGTCGAAGGAACGCGCGTCGAGCGTGATGCCGGGCGCGACGGGAATGCCGGCGGCCGCAAGCAGCACCTTCGTGTAATGCTTGTCCATGCAGGCCGCGGAGGCGAGCACGCCGCACCCCACGTACGGCACGCCCATCATTTCGAACAGACCCTGGATGGTGCCGTCCTCGCCGTACGGCCCGTGCAGCACGGGGAACACCGCGTCCACATGGCCGAACGGGGTCAGCGTACCGTCATCCTCGCGGGCGAAGAAGCCGTCCTGTCCGAGAGCCACTTCAAGCACCACGTCCTTGGCGCCTGGGGTTTCTCCACGGTCGGCAGGCCTTCGTCCAGGCTCCATCCGAGCGGATTCTCACCGTTGACGATCCACTTGCCGTCCTTGGTGATGCCCACCGGAATGGCTTCGAACTTGTCCGTGTCCAGCGCGCGCAGCGCACTCGCAGCGGAGATGCAGGAGATCGAATGCTCGTCGGCCTTGCCGCCGTACATCACCACAATGCGCTTTTTTGCCATATCTATAGCCTTTATTCCTTAACTTTTATGACTTTTCAGGATTTTTGCCAAGCATCCAGCATACAAGCCGGCTGCTACTCCTCGGTGATGCCTTCGCCGAACAGTTCGGACAGCATCTGCGCGCAGGAGATGCCGTCGTCCAGCACGTGGCTCATGGCCGTGGCGAGCGGGGTCGGCACACCGTACTGCTTGCCCAACGCCACCACCGCGTCGGTGGTCGGCACGCCTTCGGCCACGCCGTTGCTCACCTTGGTGGCCTCTTCGACGCTCAGACCCTTGCCGAGGTTGGAGCCGAACGTGTAGTTGCGGCTCAGCGGGGAACCGCAGGTGGCGATGAGGTCGCCCACGCCGGCAAGTCCGGCGAAGGTCTTCGGATCGGCTCCGGCCGCCTCGCCCAGCGCGGTCAGTTCGGCAAGGCCACGGGTTTCGATCATGGCCGCGGTGTTCTCGCCGTAGCCTGCGCCACGGGCCATGCCCACGGCGAGCGCCACCACATTCTTCAGCGATCCGCACATTTCCAAGCCGATCACGTCGCGCGTCACGAACGCACGGAAGTAGTCGGTGGTGCAGGCGGTGGCGATTTTGCGCGCGTTGTCGATGTCCGCGCATCCGACCACGGTCGCGGCCGGCTCGCGGTCGGCGATCTGCCTGCTCAGGTTCGGTCCGGAAATGGCGGCGAAACGTTCCGCCGGAAGGTCGAGCGTTTCCATGACGACTTCGTCCATGCGTTTGCCGGTGGTGCGTTCGATGCCTTTCATCAGGGAGGCCACGAGCGCGGTCTCGGGGATGAGTCCCTTGAATTCGGTCAGTGCCACGCGTGCGAACTGCGCGGCGATGGCCACGATGACGATGTCGGCGTTGGCCACGGCTTCGGCGCGGTCTCCGGTGGCGGTCATGTTGCTGGGCAGCATTTCCACGCTGGGCAGGCGCACACCGTTGTGGTGATGGTCACGAATACCTTCCACGATTTCCGGTTCGATGGCCCACATGGTCACGTTGTTGCCCGCGTCGGCAAGCACTTGACCGAAGGCCGTTCCCCAAGCGCCAGCGCCCAGTACCGTCACATTCGCCATGAATTTTGCTCCTTGGATTATTTGGATTGCTTTTTACGGTCGAGCGTATGCCACATCGGCCGCCGCTTTCAATCGACGTTGTCTTATGCTACCGCCGGCTACGCACACCGGCCGCGTGTTCCGGTCGCACGCGTATTTTGTTCGCCGCCGGAACGGGTGTGTGGGGGAAAATCAGTCTTTCACGCGACTCATGGTGCGGTAGTCCCAGTAGCCGTCAGGTGCCTGTTCGCCGCGGATTTCGGCCATGATTTCGGTCATGCGCACGCGGATGCGGCGGGTCAGTTCGTCGGCGCGGTCCGTCGGCACTTCGTCTCCCCAGGAATCGCAGCCGTCAAGCAGGTCCGCGTAGTCGAGCGCCTCGTCGTAGCACATCACCACGTTCTTGCGCGGCCACGGCCACCAGTGGTTGATGCTGGCCGCGCCCCAGGTCACGGCACAGTACAGCGGCACCTGGCAGCCGAGTCGGCGTGAGGATTCGAGGGCGATCACGCCCACGCCGTTTTTCATGCTCATCGGCCACTTCTGCGGGTCGCGCGTCACGGTGCCCTCCGGCCATACGGTCAGTGGACGGCCGGAGGTGAGGATTTCCACGGACGTTTCCTCGATGGCTTTGGCCTTGCCCGCGCGGCGCTGCACCGGCTGCATGCCGACCAACTGGAACCATTTGCCGATCAGCGGCCATTTGGCCATTTCCGCCTTGGCCATGTAGCGCGGACGGCGGCCCTGATGGAACAGCGACACCATCGGCACGAACACGTCGTACATGGTCACATGCGTGGCGGCGGTGATGAACGGGCCGGTTTCCGGCACGTGTTCCAAGCCCCAGGCCTTCACTTTGCTGTGATTGCGCAGCACCACGTCGCAGCCGGTCAGCAGGCGATGCGTGGCTTTGGGGTTCTGCGCTTCGATTTCCGCGGTGTTGGCTTTGCGCGGACCGGTCGGGAAATCGTGGGTCGGGTCTACAAGATGATGCTTCTGCGCGAGTTTTGCGACTTGCTCGTCACTCAGCGGCTTCACTGCGGAGCGCGGCGACGGTTTTCCTTTGGATGCCATGGCTTCCATTGTGCCACCGGCGCCGATACGTTCGTCATCGATGTTTTCCGCGTTATCTTGCTTTTTACTGCCTCATGCCATCGTTTTCTGCATCATTTGGCCGTCAAATGATGCAGAAAAGACGGGCGATAAGGCAGTAAAAGGAATATGCGGAAGATGTGGAAGGTATGGAAAGCAGGTTTGCGATTGCGGCAGCGGCAATCGCGGATAAAACAAAACCGGCACCCGCGTAAGGCGAGTACCGGTGAAAGCAACATGGGCGTTCGACGCGACTGTCAATCGCAACTGTTCAATTGCGAATCATCAATCACGATTGGCCAATCGCAATAAATCAGCCGCAGCCGATTCATCGAACCAATCGCAGCGAATCAGTCGAAGTCGGCTCCGAGGGCTTCCAACTTGCCGCGGAAGTCGGCGTAGCCACGGTCGATCAGGGAGATGCCCTGCACGTTGGACGGCCCCTTGGCGGCGAGCGCCGCGATCAGGTGGCTGAAGCCGCCGCGCAGATCCGGCACGTCGATGTCACGGCCGGTCAGCGGGGTCGGTCCGAAGATGACCGCGGAATGCTTGTAGTTGCGCTGTTGGAAGCGGCACGGCAGGGAGCCGAGGCATTCGCGGTACAGCTGAATCGTGGCGCCCATCTGCACCAGCGGCTTGGTGAAGCCGAAACGGTTCTCATACACGGTCTCATGCACGATGGAAAGGCCGTTGGCCTGGGTCAGCGCCACGACGAGCGGCTGCTGCCAGTCGGTCATGAAGCCCGGGTGCACGTCGGTTTCGATGGCCACCGGCTTCAGATCTCCGCCCGGATGCCAGAATCGGATGCCCTTGTCGGTGATGTCGAATTCGCCGCCGATCTTGCGGAACACGTTCAGGAAGGTCATCATTTCCGGCTGGGTGGCGCCCTTGACGAAGATGTCGCCATGGGTGGCGAGCGCGGCGGACGCCCAGGAGGCGGCCTCGATGCGGTCGGTCAGAGACGTGTGCGTGTAGCCCTTGAGCTCCTTGACGCCTTCGATGCGGAACGTGCGGTCCACGTCCACGGAGATGATGGCGCCCATCTTCTGCAACACGCTCACCAGATCCATGATCTCAGGTTCGATGGCGGCGCCGGAAAGCTCGGTCTTGCCTTCGGCGAGCACGGCGGCGAGCAGCGTCTGCTCGGTGGCGCCCACGGACGGGTACGGCAGGTGGATCTTCGCGCCATGCAGACCGTTCGGAGCGGTGATGTGAATGCCGTCCTTGTGTTCCTTGTCGCGTTCGCGCCGAGCTTGCGCAGGGTTTCCAGATGGAAGTCAATCGGACGACCGCCGATGTTGCAGCCGCCGAGCGCCGGAATGAACGCCTCGCCCAGACGGTGCAGCAGCGGGCCGGAGAACAGAATCGGAATGCGGGACGAGCCGGACAGCGTGTCCACGTCGGCCACGTCGGCGAGTTGCACGTTGGTGGCGTCGATCGTCACCACGCCGTTCGCGCCGTCCACGGTCACGTCCACGCCGTGCAGGCGCAGCAGGTCGGACACCACGTGCACGTCGCGGATTTCCGGAACGTTCTTCAGCACGGATGTGCCCGGGGCCAGCAATGCGGCGACCATGGCCTTGCTTACGAAGTTCTTCGCGCCACGCACCTTGATGGCGCCGTTCAGCGGCTTGCCGCCTTCGACGTGCAGAATGTCGTTCTTATTGTCAGACACGCTCAACCTCTTTCGATTCCCTTTTGGATCAAGCTCAAAAAACACTGCTGCTTAGTTTGCCATAAGGCATGTAGCATGTTCGCGAAAAACGGAATTCAGCGCAGTGTCTCCTTAATTTCGCGCGCGAGATTCGCGTCCCACATGGCTCCGGTGGCGCTCATCACGGCGTTCGCGCCAGCCTCACGGTACGCCTTGTAGTCGTCAGGACGGATCACGCCGCCCACGCCCACGATGGCGAAGTCGAGGCCGAGCTTTTCACGGATGGCGGCGAGCCTGCCGACCATGTCGAGACCGGCGCCGCGGATGGCGTTGCCGCACACGCCGGAACGGTCACGTCCGGCTCCCGGCAGCGCCTGGTTGCCGTTCGCGTCCACTAGGCGCGCGGAAATCGTGTTGATGGTGGAGAAGCCTTGCACGGTGCCATGTCCGACGGTTTCCCTGACCATGGTTTCCAGGTCGGTGTCATTGGGAATGTAGGCGAGTTTCACGATGAGCGGGCGATCGCCGATTTCGTTTTTCACGGCTTCCGTGATCTCTCCCACCAGATGCGGGTCGTGGCACAGCAGGCGATTGTGACCTTCGTTGGGGCAGCTGGTGTTCATTTCCATCAGTCCGGCTCCGGTTTCCGTAACCAGATGCGCGGTGGTGACATGGTCGGCGATGTACGCCTTACGGTCCATGCCGTCCACGCGGGAGCCTTGGAAGCTGGGCACGAGCAGCTGCCCGTCGCCGGCGGCGGCGATCGCCTTCTTCATGTCCGGCTGCCATTCATCGGGGTCACGCGACGGCACGCCGAAACTGTTGGAGATCGAAATCGGAAGCTCATATCGGGTGTCGGCAAGCACGCCTTCATCCAGTTCGGCGCTGCCGGGAACCAGAGACCCGTCTGCGTTCTTCGGATGCACGGCGAGCACGTTCGGGAAGGCGTTGCAACCCCACGCGCGGGAGCGGACCGTCTTGTACACCGCCAAATCGAAACCCATGCGGAAGGCGGCGGTGGTGAACCGCTCGTTCAGCAGCGGACCAGCGGGAATGCCAAACGGCAGGTTCACGCGGAAGCCGAGGAATTCCTCGGCCTGGTCGGACGACTGCGACTGGGTGGTCTGTGCAGACTGCGCGGAGGCGCCGGCAGCGGAATCGCCCTTCATCACTTCGGCGAACGCACCGAACGGCCCCTGCAGATAGTTGTCTTCATACATGCGATTGACGTCGTAAAACGGCGCGAAACCCTGGCTCATACTGCTCCCCGAAATTGTTCTCGTGTCATGTTTTGGATATGCGATGCGAACACACGAAATGTCATGTCCACTGTAACGCGACACACGTCCGCCTGCACGCCCCGTCTCACCTTGGAAACCTCCTTGGCTAGGACTTCCCCAGACGAGTTTGGGCTCTCGATCCAGGTCAAGTCCAGAGAACCGGAACGCCGTCATGAGCCGGTATGCTCGGCAAGACGGTACTTGCGTCCGCGTCCGACGCCTATTGGTTCAATAACACCGTCTTTCACCAGTGAGGCCAATATCTCCCGGGTACGGGTGAGGCCAAGCCCCAGCACCACAGCCAGATACGAGGTGGGTTGCGGTCCGCCGACCGTCAACGCATAGGTGATTTTCTCCAACTGGCTTTGCGGCCTGATCGCATTGCCGAAATCGGCAGGTAGGGCCACGTTCTTGCCGAATGTGCCGACCATGTCGTTCAAACGGTCAGCCCCGCGAGCGCCAATCCTATGGACCGTACCAGTGCCATGCTCCGAATTCCGCATTGTCGGCGACTCCGCACCAACAGGGCCCCCGCCATCTGCAGAGACTCCGGGAACAGCAGAAGCTCCGGCGATCATGGAATCTCCGGCGATCTTGCGCGGATACAACGTAAGCTGCACACGCCCCGGATCGTCGAACACTTCCAATTCCGGCGCGGCGGTTCCTGCGAACAGGCAGCCTTCACGCATCACGTCAAAACCACTGCCCGCCTTTTCTCCGATGCCAATCAGATTGAACATTTTCATCAACGTGGGATTCCGCGTATCCGAAATGCCGCCTTGCATCACCTCTTCGGAGGAAAGACGCAGGCTGCCGGGATTCGACAATACGATTCTGTCGTAATACTGAATGATCACCGTGCCCCGGCGAATGAAGTAATCGGCATGAACGAGCGTGTTGGTGACAGCCTCACGAACGGCCTTATCCATCAGATTGTCATCAATCCTATGCAAATCGGCATCAAGCTGGAACGGATGGGCAACAGCCGACCGCAGACGATTGACCACCTTGCCCCAAAAATCGTACAAGTTGCCCGACCAAGTGCCATCATCCGACGTGAATCGGTCATTCCACCGCTCCTGGTCGTCCATGACCTCGCGATAGTCCAGGAAATAGTAGGGGAATTCGGACGTGATTCGCCACGCCTCACCGAACATCAGCAATCCGGCTCGTGTGGGACGCACCTGAGAACCATCAAGCCGCAACGCTTCGATGCGAAGCAGGAAATCCTCATCAGACAATCCGACCCATGGATGGCCGGGCCGTCTGTTCTTGAACTGCCGACGATATGATGCGACGCTATCCGCGTTGAGCGCGTCAGCACCCATGCCTTCAACAATCGTTCTGTCCAAGGGAAGCAGGTCACTGTCCCGAAGCATGGCACGAACCGTTTCCTCATCGCACAGATAATCGCCATCGCCATTACGCCGGTATGAGCCCGTCATCGGATTCTGGCCCACGTACACGGGAATACAGTCCCTCGCCGCACGAGGAATGTCGATGGAAATAACATCTCCCTGCGAGGTATGGCGAATCACCACGTCGTTGTCGCTCAGCACAACGGCACTGACCTTCGATGGATCATGCACCATGTTCCAAAAATCCTGCGCCATGTTCCGCGCATCATCTACTCCGGTGATATACAAAGAATGATCTTCATGCTCGGACACGCCCAGCAGAATCAGCCCACCTTCGGTATTGGCGAAGGAGCTGTACGTCTCCCATAAACTGTGGGGCAGGCCACCCTTGGCACGTTTCGCTTCCAAACGGTTGCCTTCACGCATCCGAGGAACCTCCCGGGACCACCAGGCATCATCGTGCTCGCTACCGTCCATTGGCCATCACCGCCTTACCTACCACGCGTTTTACGCTCGCTTTGCCGCCACTTTGCCGTCGTATTATGATTTTACCACCGCTTTGCGCGCGCTTTGCCACCGCTTTGTGGAATTTGCTGTTGGCGGAAAGGTGATGGAAGGTAAACAAAAAGCCCGGCTTGGGTGCCGGGCTTGGGAAAAGTTAGATGTGGTTGCGGTCAGCCAATGATGAAATGGGCTACCGTCGCGATCAGCCAACGGGCCTATCTGCAATTACGGACTGCGCTGCGCGCAGGCTCATTGCTGCCCTCGTTTCGGACTCGGGCAAGGCCCTGTCGGCAGTGCACTGCACTGCCGACCAGCCATCGCGTCAGATGATGCCGCGATCGGCCAACGGGCCTTGCCAATCAGGGTATTCACCCTCACGGGCGGATTCGATCGGCTGTTCCGGCTCGCGCTTGACCGGCAGGGTCTTCGGCTTGAACGGGAACTTTTCGGCGCGCATCTTCTCGTATGCGATGATGTCGTCTTCGTGCTGCAGCGTCAGGTCGATGTCGTCGTAGCCGTTCATCAGACGCCAGCGGGTGTAGTCGTTCACTTCGAACGGCAACGTCACATCGCCGCAGGTGACGGTACGGTCTTCCAGGCTGACGGTCATTTCGCGGCCCGGCTCCTCGTCCAGCAGCTTCCACAGCAGCTCAATGGATTCCTGCGGCATAATTGCGGCCAGCACGCCGTTCTTGGCGGTGTTGCCGTAGAAAATGTCGGCGAAACGGGAGGAAATCACCACGCGGAAACCGTAATCGTGCAGCGCCCACACGGCGTGCTCGCGGGAGGAACCAATGCCGAAATCCGGGCCGGCCACAAGGATCTTGCCCTGCTTGTATTCCGGCTTGTTCAGCACGAATTCCGGGTCGCGGCGCCACGCGTAGAACAGGGCGTCGTCGAAGCCGCTTTTCTTCACGCGCTTCAGGAACACGGCCGGGATGATCTGGTCGGTATCAACGTTGGAACGGCGAAGCGGCACGGCCACGCCGGTAAGGGTAGTCAGTTTTTCCATGTCAACAAATCCTTCGATTGCCTATCGATATTCGATTTCGATATTTCGATTACTTACGATTGCGTTCGCAGCTTCCGCTCGCAGCAGGTTCACAGGTCGGCCGGCGAGCAGATGGTGCCGCGGATGGCGGTCGCGGCGGCAACGGCCGGCGACGCCAGATGCGTGCGCGAACCCTTGCCCTGACGGCCTTCGAAGTTGCGGTTCGAGGTGGAGATGGAACGTTCGCGGGCCACCATCTTGTCCGGGTTCATGCCCAGGCACATGGAGCAGCCGGCGTTACGCCATTCGGCGCCGAAGTCCTTGAAAATCTTGTCGAGGCCTTCCTTTTCCGCCTGCAGGCGCACGCGGGAGGATGCCGGCACCACGAGCACGCGGTGGATGTTGTCGGCCTTGTGGTGGCCCTTCATGATGGAGGCGGCCACGCGCAGGTCCTCAAGACGGCCGTTGGTGCAGGAGCCGATGAACACGGTGTCCACGGCGATGTCCTTGATGGCCATGCCCGGCTTCAGTCCCATGTAGGCGATGGCACGCTCGGCGGCGGAACGCTCGGTCTCGTCGTTGAAGGAGGCCGGATCCGGCACCACGCCGGAGATCTTCACGCCCTGGCCCGGGTTGGTGCCCCACGTGACGTACGGCTCGAGGTCTTCGGCGTTGATGGTCACTTCCTTGTCGAACACGGCATCGTCATCGGTCTTCAGCGTCTTCCAATATTCGACGGCCTTGTCCCACATCTCACCTTCCGGGCGTGCGGACGGCCCTTCAGGTATTCGAAGTCACCTCGTCCGGGGCGATCATGCCTGCGCGGGCGCCGGCTTCGATGGACATGTTGCAGATGGTCATGCGGGCGTCCATCGACAGCTTCTTGATGGCTTCGCCACGGTATTCGATGACGTGGCCCTGGCCGCCGCCGGTGCCGATCTTCGCGATGATGGCCAGAATAATATCCTTGGCGGTGACGCCCTTCGGCAGGTCGCCTTCGATGTTCACGGCCATGGTCTTGAACGGCTTCAGGCTCAGGGTCTGCGTGGCCATGACGTGCTCCACTTCGGAGGTGCCGATGCCGATGGCCATAGCACCGAACGCGCCGTGGGTGGAGGTGTGCGAGTCGCCGCACACGATGGTCATGCCCGGCTGGGTCAGACCCAGCACCGGAGCGAACGCGTGGACCACGCCCTGGTCAGCGTCGCCGAGCGGGCACAGACGCACACCGAAATCCTTGCAGTTCTTTTCCAGCGTGCTCAGCTGCAGCGCCGAAGTCTCGTCCGGATTCGGACGGTCGATGTCGACGGTCGGCGTGTTGTGGTCTTCCGTGGCAATCAGCTGGTCGACGTGACGCGGCTTGCGTCCTGCCAGACGCAGACCTTCGAACGCCTGCGGGCTGGTCACTTCGTGCATGAGCATCAGGTCGATGTACAGCAGGTCGGGAGCCCCATCGCTACCCTTGCGTACCAAATGATCGGCCCAGACCTTCTCGGCCAATGTAGTTCCCATTGTGGGACCTCCTCAGATTTTTCCTCACTAATTTCCTCGCGGCTATTGCCTTGCCGCATTCTTCGTGCTATAAGCCTATGGGCTTGAAACGGGTTCGAGGTCCTTCATGCCGGTATATGAGATATGAACGAGGGACGAGCGCGGCAAACGCGGAAAAGTTACTTCCCGTCTTCTTACGGCATATGCGCAATCGTTGAAATTTCAGCATTTTCCCAGCTTCGCCAGCCGGTGGAAGCAAGGTAAATAATCTGCTTTACCCCAGTCGCGAACCACATACATTTTGCATTTCAATATGTGAGATGGCATAATTCAGCGTATGACTTCTTCTTCGAATACGAGCAACGCCATGCCCAAAACGCAGGCCATGAACGCCACGAACGAGGCAAACGGCAATTACGCAGCCACCCCGCAAAGCAACGAAATTCATTCCGGGGTCGGCGTGCTCGACAAGACAGTCAAGATTCTCGACGCTCTTGAATCCGGCCCAGCCACACTCGGACAGCTGGTTTCCGCGACCGGTCTGGCTCGTCCGACCGCGCATCGTCTTGCGATCGCGCTGGAACGTCACCGTTTCGTTTTGCGCGACCAGCACGGTCGTTTCGTGCTCGGATCGCGATTCGCGGAACTTGCGGCCGCAGCCGGCGAGGACCGCCTGTTGACCGCCGCCGCGCCGATTCTGCAGACCCTGCTCGACCGCACCGGCGAATCCGCGCAGATCTACCGCCGTCAGGGCGACCAGCGCGTCTGCATCGCAGCCGTCGAGCGCGCGTCCGGCCTGCGAGATTCCATTCCGGTTGGTGCGATGCTGTCCATGGAAGCCGGTTCCGCAGCCCAGATTCTGCTGGCTTGGGAGGATTCCGAACGCCTGCATCAGGGTCTGCGTCACGCCAAGTTCACCGCGGCCAAGCTCACCGCCGTCCGCAAGCGCGGCTGGGCCGAGTCGATCAATGAACGCGATGAGGGCGTGTGTTCGATTTCCGCGCCGATTCGCAACGCGTCCGGCCAGGTGATCGCCGCCATTTCGATTTCCGGCCCGAATGGCCGTATGGGTGCCAACCCCGGCCGCCGTTACGCGCCGCTGGTCATGGCCGCCGGAAAGTACCTCACCGACGCGCTGATCAAGGCCTCTTCCGGCCGCTGACAGGTCCGCGACCAGTCGCATACGTAACGTAAAAGCTGACGATGGAAAGTTCCCATCGTCAGCTTTTTTGTATTCATTTCAAAGCTAAAAGTCGGGAAAAGGAATAGTCACCGCCGGAAAGGCTACCGGCGGAACGACTAGTCAACAAACAGCTACCGGCGAAACAGCGAGACCAGCTTGTTCCACGTCTTGCTCCACCACGTCGGCCTGTGGAGCAGGTCCATGCCTTCCGAATCGGGCTTCGATTCGCTGGTCATGCCGTAGGCGTAGGCCTTGCCCGCGCTGGGTTTGCCCACCAGCTCGTCGTATTCCAACAGCTGCGTGCGCGGCTCGTACGGGTGGCGGATGTCGAATTCGAACAGTCGAGCGGCACGCTTGGCCGGCACCGGGCCGTATGAGCCAAAACCGCTGGTCGGCGAGGCGACCATCATCATCTGCCGGTCACCGTCGGTTCCGACCGGCACGGAACCGACGAAGGCGTTGCGGTGGTCGTGCCCGGCGGAAATCGCAAAATATCCCGCCTTGTCAAGGATTGCGAATTCGCCGCTGTCGGCATCCGGGCAGCTGACGCCCTCCCCCAGATAGCTTCCGGGCTGCGTTTTGTCTTCGTTGAGCACGAAATGCCGCCCCGCGAAGTTGCGGTATCCTTCAATCGCGCGCGCAGCGGTGGCCGCGACCGGCTTGAGCAGGCGATAATACTGTTCAATCGGGAAATGCTGGAACACCATGCATGGCAGCGTGGACGGCGTCTTGCGCGGTTCGCGCGGCGAGTCCTGTTCATCTTGCCGGTCTTGTTGCAGCTGCTTCGATTGCGCCGCCATCAGCCCCGGCGCATCCGCCAGGAAGCGCAGCGCGGCTTCCGACGGGCTTCCGTAGCCGCCGGAACGCGCGTAATCGCCCGAATCCAGCAAGACCAAGCCCAACACGTCATACGTGCGATCGACGTCCGTCACCGACAACGCGAATGTGCCGGGCGCGCACGCGATCACGGGCTGTTCCGGCAATCCGAAGTCCTGTTCCATATCGCCAACATCATGTTTCACACCATGTTTCACGGCGATGCCCGTCGTGCCGTCGGCAGCGCGTTCCGGATTGATACACCCTGGGAATTCGCGGCAGATGCTTTCGATCTCGGCATTGTCGAGCCCGCACTGGAAGTCATGGTTGCCGAACGTCACAGCCCACGGCACGCCGCGGTCGGCAAGCGGGTGGACCAGTTGTTCGATGGTGGCTCGCACCAATTCGCGGGTGTGTTCCAATGCGGCCGCATAGCGTTCCCCGGACGCTTCGGACGATGCGGATGCCGGACGCGCGTCCCAGCGACGCTTGCGGGAGGTCAGCGCGTATGCGGAATCATATCCGGCGATCTGGTTGCCGTTGAAAATAACAAGATCGGGGCGTGTGGCGTCAAGCGAGGCCTCGATGAGGCTGATGGTGTCTTTGCTGACTTTCGGCCCGTCTTGGATGTCGGCGAATTGCAATACGCGGAATTTGCCGGACTGGTGGAATTGCAGGCGGCCAAGCCGTGCGGATACGGAAAGCGGTCGACGGTCCCCCTCTTCCGCTGGTTGGATGCGCGGGCGCGTGGCTTTGGCGGCATGCTGCAATTCGGTCATACTTCTAGGGTAATGCAACATTGGGCGATTACATGTGCGATTCACGCAGGGCGTCAGCAGATTGCGCTGCCACATCGCATCCGGCAAAATCCATCAACCCACCGCCCAAAGCGACGTGAACAGACAGGTGCGAAAAACAAAAAACCCTCGCATCTGCGAGGGCTCATTGGCTGGGATGCCTGGACTCGAACCAAGAATGGCTGAACCAGAATCAGCTGTGTTGCCAATTACACCACATCCCAATTTGGCAGGCGTGGCAACTTCGAAAAGTTGTCCGTCGTACCCCCGACCGGATTTGAACCGGTGTTGGCGCCGTGAGAGGGCGTAGTCCTAGACCGCTAGACGACGGGGGCTTGAGTTATCGCTGTGATTCTCAGCTAGGCTGTGAACCGCAACGAGTGATAAATATACGCGAAACAGCACAGTCGCGCAACTTACGGCGTGTCGCGCTATTTTCCGCCATTCCGCACCAGCCTTCCGCATAAACGAAAACCCGCCGAATCACTCCGGCGGGTTTCCATCATTCAGCTAACAGTCAGCAGCTCAACGGCTCACAGGTGCTCGCGCAGGCCCTTGAGTCGAGCCATGGCAACGTCCTTGCCGACGATTTCCATGGATTCGAACAGCGGCGGGGACACGCGGCGGCCGCTCATGGCCACGCGCACCGGGCCGAAAGCCAGACGCGGCTTGTAACCGCCGTCTTCGACCAGCGCCTTGTTCAGCGTCTCGTGCAGGAAGTCGGTCTTCCAATCACCCTCAGCAACGGCGTCCAGCGCCGCGATCGCAGCGTCGAGCACGGCCGGAGCGGAATCCTTCAGCTGCTTCTTGGCGTCGGCGTCCGGCTCGATGTAGCCTTCGGTGGACAGCAGGGAGCCGACCATGCCGGCCACTTCGCCCAGCAGGCGCACGCGCGGCTGCACGAGCGGAGCAGCGGCGGTGAGCACCTCACGCTCACGGTCGGTCAGCGCGTCCCAGGAATCGGCGGACACCACGCCGTCACGCTTGAGGTACGGCACGGAACGGTTCAGGAAGTCCTGCGGTTCGAGCATGCGGATGTGCTCGGCGTTGATGGAGATGGCCTTGTCGATGTCGAAGCGGGCCGGGTTGGCCTTGACGTCACGCACGTCGAACTTCTCGATCATCTCGTCCATGGAGAACACGTCGCGGTCGGGGGCGATGGACCAGCCCAGCAGCGCCAGGTAGTTCAGCAGGCCCTCACGGATGAAGCCGTTGTCACGGTGCAGGAACAGGTTGGATTCCGGATCGCGCTTGGACAGCTTCTTGTTGCCCTGGCCCATGACGTACGGCATGTGGCCGAACAGCGGCATTTCCTTGGCCACGCCCAGCTCGATCAGGTAACGGTACAGCACGATCTGACGCGGGGTGGAGCTCAGCAGATCCTCGCCGCGCAGCACCACGTTGATGCGCATCATGGCGTCGTCGACCGGGTTGGTCAGCGTGTACAGCGGGTCGCCGTTCGGACGCACGATCACGTAATCCGGCACGGAACCGGCCTTGAATTCGATGCGACCGCGGATAAGGTCGTCGAACGCGACGTCCTCGTCGGGCATGCGGATACGCAGGGCCGGCTTGCGGCCTTCCGCGCGGAACGCGGCCTTCTGCTCTTCGGTGAGGTTGCGATCGTAGCCGTCATAGCCGAAAGCCTTCGGACGGCCGGCGGCCACGTTGCGGGCCTCGATCTCCTCAGGAGTGGAGAAGGATTCGTAGGCGTAGCCGGCTTCGAGCAGCTTGGCTGCGACGTCCTTATAGATGTCGCCACGCTCGGACTGGCGGTACGGGCCGTCCGGGCCACCCACGTTGATGCCTTCATCCCAGTCGATGCCCAGCCAATTCAGGGCCTCGATGATCTGGTTGTAGCTTTCCTCGGAGTCGCGCTGGGCGTCCGTATCCTCGATACGGAACACGAACGTGCCCTTGGTGTGGCGGGCCTCAGCCCAGTTGAACAGTGCGGTGCGGACCATGCCGACGTGCGGAATGCCGGTCGGGGACGGGCAGAAACGCACACGAACGTTTTCAGGAAGTTCCGGTTTGGTATTTTCAACTTCAGTCATAGGCTCCATTGTGCCGCGCAACCGACGTGCCACGACCCAATCGCCGTTTTTCTTCCGCAGCGTTCCATACTGCAATATTTTTCCCTATCTTCACATCGGCAAAGGAGTAATGTATGAAGCGACTTTCTTTATTCTTTAGTCACCGTTTTGTGAAAGGGCACTCTAATGACGGACCCCAACCAATACAATCCGCAGGTGCCGCAGCCGGCACCGCAGTACGGCACGCCGGATTACGGGCAGGCGCAGCGCCCCAGTACGCCGCCCCGAACTACAACCAGGCACCTCAGTATGGTCAGGCTCCGCAGTACGCTCAGGCCCCTCAATATGGACAGGCCCCTCAGTACGGCCAGGCTCCAGCCGCGAATTACGGGCAGCCGGCACCGCAACCGCAGTCGGGCAATAGCTTCTTCGCATTGACCGCGCCGCTTGACATGCCCGCATATGGCTGCAACCTGGGCGAGGCGATCGTCCGTTTCTTCAAGAAGTACGCGGTGTTCAAGGGCCGCGCCTCGCGTAGCGAGTTCTGGTGGTGGTTCCTCACCTATACCGTCGTCACTTTCGTGTTGAGACTCGTGTTCCGCACGTTGAGGAACCTCACCGATTCCGGCGTGATCGCCACCGTCGGAGACTCGTTCTCCTCCATTTGGGGACTCGTCGTGCTTGTGCCGACCATCGCTCTTGGCGTACGTCGTCTGCATGACATCAACATGCGTGGCACCGTGCTGGCCATCATCTACGCGGTACAGGCGGCCACCGGAATCTTCTTCGCCATCGGTCTGATCCTCATCATCGGCAGCAGTCTTTCGTTCAGGTCGTTGGAGGCGGGCAACAGCGTCAGCATCGGCGGCGTTGTCCTGCTGATCCTCGGCGTGCTGGCCTTCATTGCCAGCGGTGTGTTCTACTTTGTGCTGATGGCCCGCGATTCCAATCCGGAAGGCGCGCGTTTCGACGCTCCTACGGCTTCCAACGCATGGGCTCCCGCCACGGGCGAGGCTCCGGCAGACCCGTATGCGGCGCAGGCCACCTCGTACGGCAACGTCCCGCTGCCGACCAATCCGGCGGCTGCGGCACCGGCCACGCCGTACACGGCACCAGCGACTCCGGCCGATTCGTACACAGCTCCGGCACCGCAGTATGACGCCGCGCAGCAGCACGCCGCGCCGCAATACGCCGCACCTCAGCAGAATCCGCTGGCGGAGGCTCCGTCCGTACCGTCTATGCCTCCGATGCCGGCTGTTCCGACCATGCCTCCGACACCGTCCATTCCACCGATGCCGGAAGTGCCGGCCCAGTTCCAGCATCCGCACGAGCAGCCGAATACCGACGCTCCGGCGGATTCGGACGCTCCGGCAGTACCGAATGATCCGGCGAACGGCACCGATCAGCAGCTCTGATTTCGCTCTGATCCCCGCCTTATCGCCACACAAAACGTGGCACACCATAACGAATAACGAATAATCCCGTATCCTGTGCAATCGCAGGATACCGGGATTATTCGTTTCAGATCATTCGTTACGGGTAGTGACGTCGTTGCGGATGTAACGCGTGGGATAGGCGACGGCCACGCGCAATTCGAGCGCAAGCACAAACGCACGCAACGCAAGTACACGCAAAGCCTTCACCGTCAGACGTCACACGACCGCCCGCAACACTTATTCCTCGGTCGGCTCCGAACCGGCCTCTTCCGACGAGTCCGAATCCTCAGACAAATTCGAGTCTGCAGACGAATCCAAATCCGCGTCGGAAGCCGCGTTATCGCCATCGCTCGTCAAATTGTATTTCTTTGCGAGCGCTTCCCTGCTTTTGCGCTCGTCCTCGTCTTTGGCGTCCTGTTCGGCCTGCTTCGGGTCCCACTCCAGGAACCTCATATGCCGCAGCCATTCCTGCCCCGCGAAGAAAGCGAGGTACTTGACGGTGGTGGAGAACGTCAGCGGGTTGAACGAGCTGTCGAACACCGACTGGGGCCGTCCGAACTGGCGGGCGGTGTCACGCAGACCAAACAGGTTGATGAGCTGTTCGGCGTTGATGAAAGTGGGCGGAATCGACAGCTGGTTGCGCATGGCGTTGACGAACAGCAGCACCGGCAGCACGCGGATGGCCTGCTCCTGCGAATCGTCGGTGCCATAGCACATGAGGTTTATCAGCGCGTCGAGAACCGTCATCGAGGCGAGGTAGCGTCTTGCGAATTCGTTGCGGTCCACCGTGGCCGACTGGCAGATGCCGACGTTTTCCGCCACGTCATCGTCGACTTCGAATCCGGAGGCGCTGCGCATAGTGCGTGAGAGGTTCTCCATGATGGTTCTTGGATTTCCTTTTCGATTCGGGTCTCCACGTCGATGCCGAGTATTCTGGCGGTTTCCATGAACAGTTCGATGCCGTCGACCCCGTGGTAGGAGGCCATCACGTCATAGGCGCGGTTGGCATCCATCAGCGTGCGGATGATTTCCGGATCGACGCCGGGAAGCACATCCATGCCTTCGTATACGGCTTCCGCAACCGACTGGTCGACTTCTTCGGAGCGTTTCAGCAGCACCTGCGTCATCATGCCGGAGAACATCACCTGCAGGTTCTCCGCATATTTGACATCGTTTTCCAGTTCCTGGTTCGTTTGCAACGGCCACATCTTGACCAGATCGACACCGTAGTCAACCGCCATGGAGACCACGTGCGAGCCGTACATCGAGTCGACGACCTTCTGGTCGTATACAAAAGACATACTTCTCCTTGTATATCGTGCGGCCGGCCCGAACCGCAGTCATCCCCGACCGCGATTGAGCCACCGCATGTTTTGGTTCACATTATTCGACGTCCGCCGCCGGATCGGCGTACGTAATGGACATTATTTTCCCGGTATTGCAATCGTAAGTGATGGAGGTGATAGAAGCGAGCGCGGTGTGGCGCAACAGCATGTTGTGTTCGGGGTGCCCCGTTTCCAGCATGTGCCGGTAGCTCCAAATCGGCGATTCGTGGCTGACCACCACGATCTGTTTGCCGGGATATTCCGCCACTTTCTCCAGGGCGAAGTCCTGCATGCGATGCGCGATCGACTGGTAGCTTTCGCCCCAGCTCGGCTTCCACAGGTTGCGTACCAGCTTCCAGTTGCCGTTCTTCCACAGCGCGCCTTCGCCGAAGCCGATACGCTTGCCGCGAAATTCGTTGCGCGCTTCGATGAGGCGTTCGTCCGTCTGCAGCTCCAGCGGTTCCTCGCCGCGCAGTCCACGTACCGAATTCAGCGATTCGAGGATCTCCCCCGCCGTTTCGCGCGTGCGTTCCAGCGGCGACGAGTAGACGGCGGATACGGTGTTCAGCTGCGGGCTGACCGCGATGTAATGCGCGGTGGCCTGCGCCATGCGCACGCCCACGTCGGACAGGTGGAAACCGGGCAGCCGCTCGTACAGCAGGTGCCCGGGGTTCTCCACTTTGCCGTGGCGCACGAAATGGATGGTTGTCGCCGGCATATTGGCCGCCTTTCTTGCGTTTCGGACCTGCCGGCCACGTGCTGGCTCAGCACGTTTCGCCGGTCGCCGGCCTGTGAAAAATTCGTCGATTCGAATATTGGTTCCTGCCCTAATGTACCGCGTGTCACGACGGTACCTGCGCATAAAGTTGCCTTGGTCAACAAAGACACACAAACAACACGCACCATCCCACCTTTCTCCCCGTGTGCGGCATGTCAAACATGTCAATCGATTGACGTGTTCGGACGACTGGGGCAGCGAGCTGGTATCGGAAGCGGTTAACCAATAATTCAGGGGAACCACCACCATCAGTCCGCACGCGACGCAAAGCTGCGGACGTCACGAGCGAAACCGTGAGCGGAAAGGAGCGGCAAGCATGACCAACAATGTCCTCGTCGGCGTCAAAGACATCGGCCAACGTCTTTTCGGAGGGTATGCGGAGCTGCTTCGCATACCGCACACCGCGCGATTCTCCGTCGGATCGGTAATCGCCTGCATGCCGTTCCCAATGGTCGGCATGACGATCACGATTTCCGTGCAGCATTACTACGGCAACTATTCGCTGGCGGGCGCGCTGACGGCCGTGCAGGCGATCGCGCTGGCCGTGGCGAGCCCGGTGCTCGGCAAGCTGGTCGACAAGTTTGGTCAGCGTCAGGTTTCGATTCCGACGATCATTGTATGGATAATCGCCGCGATTTCGCTGGTATCCTGCATTACCGCCCGCGTACCGTCATGGATCCTGTTCTGCATCGTGCCGTTCATGGCGGCGATTCCGCCGTGGGGCGCGATGAGCCGTCAACGTTGGACCACATTGCTCAAAGGGGATGCGGAAAAACGAACCGCGCGCTGTCCCTATCAGGCGTATTCGACGAATGCATGTGGGTGATCGGCAATCCGCTGGCATCCACCTTGGCCGTAATTTCAGGTCTGCTGGCGTTCTCATTCACCGGCATGTGCGTGGTGATTGGCGCGCTGATGTTCCTGACGGAGCTTACGACCGAGCCGAAGTCGCAGACCCAGCTGGCCCGCGAGGCGGGCATGACCCGCAAGGAGTACCGCGAGCGCGAGGCCGCCCGGTCCAAGGCGCTGCAGGCCGAGGCCGCGGTGGAGTACGCGCGCAACAAGGCGCGTGCGGAAGGCAAGACGGCGGCCGAGGTGCAGGCTGCGATGGAGAAGGCCGAGGCGGAGGTGAAGGCCGGACGCAAGGAGTCGATCTGGGGTCCGGGCCTGATCGCCGTGTGCGTGACGTGGTTCGGCTTGGGGGCATTCCAGTCAGCTGCCAGCATTTCGATCGTCGCGTTCGCCACAGAGGCGCATATGAAGCAGTTCACCGGTTTCGTATTCGCCTGCTTCTCGTTCAGCTCTCTGATCGGCGCGCTCGTGTATGGTGCGAAAAATTGGACGATTCCACTGTGGAAGCGTTTCTACTTCTGTCTTGCGGTGGTGAATCTTGGAATCGGTTCGTTCATGTTCGCCAAGCATTTATGGGTGATCATGATCATCTACCTGTGCATCGGCGTCTGCCAGGCTCCGACGTGGGTGAACGGCAACCAGCTGATGCTGCACCTGGTTCCGCCCACACGCTTCACGGAAGGCATGGCCTGGATGGGCGCGATGAATTCGATCGGCGGTTCGGTGGGCTCCGCGATCGCGGGACAGTTCATCGACCGCATGGGCTCGCATGGCGGCTTCATCGTGGTGACGGCTTTGGCATTGGCTTCGCTGGTGATCGCCCTGTTCGGCTTCAAGCAGATCAAGGAATCCACGGAGCAGCCGATGCTTACTTCCGTCAGCGTGTGATTGCGCGCGTTCGGCTTGCGCACGTTCGGCTTGCGTGAGCCAGAACGTAAGCCGAGTGGCGGAATCGCAACATCAATCAAAAAAGCGCACCTGAATCGCAATACTTCGATTCGGGCGCGCTTTTGTATACGTAACGCTGTGACGGGCGCGTAGCGGCTTACTTCGGCCAGCCCTTCGGCGTGTGCTCCAGCGACCAGACGCCCAGCTTGTGCGAGAAGCTGTTCTCCCACTTGGCTTCCAGCTGTTCCGGAGTCAGGCGGTTTTCCTTCTTCTTCAGACGGTTCGTGGCGTTGGTATGCGTATCGTCCAACAACCACTTGCGCGTCACAAAGTTCCACACCATCACCACGGCGGTGGCGATAAGCTTGCCCACGTTGGTACGGATCAGATATTCGGCGCTTTGAGAGACATACGCATCATGGTTCATGCCGTACGTGGAAATCCAGATGATGGCGTCGTTCATAAACAGGCCGATCACCGCGCCGACCACGAAGATGACGATCTCCATCCAGCGAGCCATGTCCTCACGATGCTTGAACACCATCTTCATGCTGGCGACATAGTTGAAGATCAACGAGATGATAAACGAGATGGTGGCGGCGAGCACGTTGTGCATGTGGAAGGCGCCGACGAGAATGTTTAGAATACCCCAGTCGATGATGAAGGCGATCACACCCACAATGCCGAATTTCATAAGCTGTTCAATCAGTTTTCTCACACGGGATATTTAACACTCGCGCGCAGACCACCTAAACTTGGGTAACGAAGAACAATATATTTCAACGATTGCAAGGAGCAGCAATGCCAGTCATCCACACGCACGTTTCCGTATCCACCACCCCTGGGCAGCGCGAGGCGCTGAAGACGGCCTACGGCAAGGCGATTTCTGCCGTTCCCGGCAAGTCTGAAGGCTGGCTGATGTGCCCGTTCGAAGACAATATGCCGATTTATTTCGGCGGTGACGATTCCAAGCCGGCCGCATACGTGGAAGTGAATGTGTTCGGCCGTTCCGTGCCGGGTTCCGCCTGGGAGAAGCTGACGGAGCAGATCATGGCCGCGCTGGGCAAGGAACTGGGCATTCCGGCCGACCGCACTTACATCCGCTACACCGCCACGACCGACTGGGGTTGGAACGGCGGCAACTTCTGATCTCGGCTTCTTAACGAAGTTCCACCGTTCCTTCGAGGTTTGCCCATATTGCAAACCTCTCACCTCACCTACGGGAAGCACGTCTAGGAAGCTCGCCTGACTACGGCAGGGAAATCGCAATATCAGCACCCCCGACCGCTCACAAAAGCGAGAAACGGGCCTTTTCTACGGGACGTGAGCGAAAAGGGGTATGAAAACCAGCAAAATCGTCAGTAATCATACCCCCTTTTGCTCATAAGAGAGAAAAATCGCCCCATTCCGCAACTCGTGAGCAAAAGGGGGCGCACATGCAAGCACGCCCGCACCCACAAACGGACAACGTAAAGGTATCACCCACGAAAAAAGCCGCCGGCCCGAACGGGACCAGCGGCTTTGTATTTACGCCGAATCAACGATTAGCGAGCGCCCTCGACGGTACGGGACGTACCGCCACGCGGCGCAATCGCAAGAAAATCAGACGATCTTCGGCATCGGGGTGGTCAGCGACGTGGTGAGGTTCACGTGCACCAGGCCCGCGCCGGAATGCACTTCGACCTTCTTCAGCGTGACGGTGCGCTCGGCTTCCGGAGCGCGGTCGTTGTCGGTCATGGTGGCCGGAGACTTCACCGCGACCAGAGCAAGCGAGCCGAAATCGATGCCCGCGCTGGCGCACAGACCCTCGGCGGCCTGCAACGACTCGGCGAAACCGTCCTTCAGAATCACACGGTCGGCCGGAACGCCATACGCATGCTCGGCCACCCAACGCACGTTCTCCACCAGAGCCATGCCCTTGTGGCTGTGCGGTTCGGCCGGCATGGAACCGTTCGTCACGGCATCGACGAACGCATCGAGCTGCGGGGCGAGCGCGTCGCCACCGTCGCGGTACAGGTTGCCGATGATCGGGTCGCGGAATTCCAGTTCCTTGGCGGTGTCCTTGAGCGCCGGAATCTGATCATCCTCGCCATCCCACAGGTTGATAAGCGGGAAGGTAGGAATATCAAGACCTTCGAGGCGCTGGACGTGGAACGGGTAGCGCCATGCCAGATCCGGATCGTCGCGCCACGTGGAAGCGCGGGTCACGACGATGGCTGCGGACGGCCACTGCGCGTCGTATTCGCGGCAGGCTATGTCAAGCCACTTCTGCGCGCCTGCGTCGGTACCATAACCGGCTTCGACGATGACCACGTCATGCAATGCGCAGGCCATTTCCACGGAAACCAGCGTCGGAATGCCGATGGACACGTTGGCGAACGGGCCGCCGTGCACGTACACCGGAGAGCCGTTCACGGTCTCCGTCTTGGCTGGCTTCACGGCGTCGCCGAGGATGCCGGTGATACGCCACAGGTCAACGAATTCGCCGAAGGTCACGGCCTTGCCATCCTTCGTGCCGGCGACCATCTTGGCAACGCGCTCGGAGATCTCATCCATGGAACGCGACAGCACAACGATCTGCATGAGCTCGCAGGTCGGGGTGAGCACCACACGCTCAGCCACGTCGCCCTTTCCACGGTCCACTGCGATCTGGCGCAGGGAACGGGACGGCACTTCGGAGACGCGCGGTACGAGGATGGTGTCCAGCTTGCCGTCGTCAACAGCCTTCTCCGCAAAGGAGACCAACAGGTTCTGGGCGGCCTCGATGGCTCCCATTTCACCGCACAGACCCCAGTCGATCAGCTCCGGGTGGGTCAGGGAGGCCTTGCCGCCGCCCGACGCGCCACCCTTGGAACCGGCTGCGGTGATGCCCATGCTCGGCTGGCGCAGCACGGCTGCCGCGTCGATGCCACGTTCGCGCAACGCATCGATCAACGCAATCGTGGTGGTGGTCTTGCCCTCACCGCGGGACGCCTTCAACGGGGTGTCGGCGGTGACGAGGACGACCTTGCCATGCTTGCGCGGCGCATCCGGATTGTTCTTCAGATAATCGAGATAGCGAACGCATCAATCTTCTGCACCAGACCGTATTGGCTGGTGAAATCCTCAATGCTGGTCACTGGGTTCCTTTCTTGGGAAAGCATTCCGCTGTATGGCGCACAACGTACGCGACAGACATCGCCTATGCAACGCGCGCCGGCACGAGCGGAAAAGCAAAGACGATCGCCATTCTAATAAGCACGCGCCACCAAAGAAACCGGCTCCCGCACAGCGGACGCGCGCCGACCGTCATACGGAACTGTTTGTGGCGAACGCTGTGCGGAAGCCGGTTGCTACGCGGGTTTTCGTAGAATTTCTTGCGATTGCGCAATCGCAGAAAATATCAGAAGTCGGACATGTGGAAGCCGTTCTTCATGTTCATGCTGGTGGTGTAGAGCACGGAGTCGAGCAGCTTGTCGGTTTCCGCCTTAAGCTGCGCGGCCATGGTCTCGTTGGCGGTGGCGAGCACTTCGCGCGCCTCGCCGTTGCGGACGGCTTCGATGATTTCGTCCGGTTCCATCGGCTGCACGTCGCCAGTCTCGTCGTCCGCGTCGAATTCGTCGATGACGTCTTCCACCAGACGGTCGATCTGCCCGTCGGTGGCGGCTACCATGCGGTGGCCCATGCCGCCGGTCTTCTCCTGGTAGCGTTCCACCGCGTTGGCGGTGTCGGCGAAGCTGGCGTCGCACAGGGCCGCGATGATGCGGTTCTCCCAGTAGAAGTTCTCGGAGGTGACGCGCGTGGTGGTGTCCTCAAGATACTTCGGCGTGGAATCGACGTCGGGAAGAACGGCACGAGCGTGTTGAACGGATTGGAACCGTAGGCAATCCACTGCACGGCGCGGTTGACCTGCGGGCGGTACGGGCGGATCTGCATGACGGACAGCTGGCTCTGACGGTTGATGCCGATCGGACGGAACATGTGGCGCGAATGCTGGTCGCCGAGCTTGCCGTACGGATCGTACGGGGTGCCCTGATAGTGGGAGCTCAACACGTACTTCACGTCCTCGATGGTGATCTTGCGATCGGGCTGGCGGGCCCACGGAATGTCGTCCGAAGTCGGCTGGTGGTCGGCGTCCCGACCGTCCCACTGCTCGTCGTACGGGTTGAGGAAGCGCTGCATGTACCAAGCGCGCGGGGTGTTGTAAACATGGTCGGAATCAGAGTGGGAGCCGAACGCGTCACGCGGATTGAACGGGGTGACGTTCTCCACGGCCAGGTCGAGGTGGTTGCGTTCGATGAATTCACCGAGGTCCGCGGAGCACATATGCTCCTCCTGGTCGCCGAGGGCATCGTCAAGGTCGAATTCGTCGATGCCGAGCTGGTTCGGCATGGTCACGTATGCTTCGTCCGGCACGCGCTTGGCAATCCAGTGGTGGCCGCCGACGGTTTCAAGCCACCAGATCTCATCCACATCGGAGAAGGCGACACCGTTCATCTCGTAGGTGCCGTACTGTTCGAGCAGCGCGCCGAGACGGGTTACACCTTCGCGGGCGGTCTTGACATACGGCAGCACGAGGGTAAGGAAGTCCTCTTCGCCGATACCGCCGGGCACTTCCGGCTCGTAGCCGTCTTCGCCTTTCTTGCCTTTGGCTGGGGTGAGTTCCACGAACGGGTCGGCGCCGAGCACGCGCTCGTTGGTGGTGAGGGTTTCGGTGGCGCTCATGGCCACATTCGCCTCATTGACGCCGGCTTCGCCCCAAATGCCTTCCTTCAGATCCGCGTTCGGCACGGCCGTGTACTGCAACGGCTCGTCCGGCAGATCCACTTCCACATGGGACAGCACGCTCTTATAGTGGCGCGGCTGCTCGTCCGGCTTGACGACGATGAAGCGCTTCGGGCAGAATTCGCCGTTCGCGCTGTCCTCATTGCGGGCGATGATGGTCGATCCGTCATAGCTTGCGTCCTTGCCGACCAGAATCGTGGTGCATGCCATATATGTAGGTTCCTTTCGTTTGTTTTGTTTACGTTTGCGGTATTCTTTGGTATTTTCTTGCGATTACGCGGTTTGCGCCTTGCCGGCTGTTCTCGCCGGTTTCACCGGTCACGCCTTGCCGGTCAGGAAGATAGCGCCTTGGTCCGCGATCGCACCGGAATTACGCAACGCGCGTTCCATCTCGTTGAGCCAGAAGCCTTGATTGAGACCATTGAGAGGCGCGGTGGTGCCCCATACGTGCAGGTAGTATTCGTGATCCCGATCAGGCGGATACGGACCGTTGTAACGCATGGTGACGGCGGGATCGTCGCTACGGCCTTTCAACAACGGCGATGCGGCGGACGTGCGTCCCTGCACCGTTTCGGGAATCATCGCGGAAACCGTGCGGGAAAAATCGGCCGGAATCGCCAATGCATGTGAATCGTTGAAATCGTACATCAGCGCGTCCACGGGCAGATTGGCGAGCGACCAATGGTTCCACTGGAAACCGCACACCGGAATGGAATCGGGATCGACGAATTCCCAATGCAGAAACTGCACGGACGGGTCGAGCTCGTCGATATAGAAGGGGAAGGAAACGATCGGAGTGCCGTCGATGCAGTTCTCAGGCGGCGCCGCCTTGGCGAACGCGTCGGGAATGACGGTGAAATCTGCGGAAATCTTCATGCTTCCAGTATCGCGCATGCGCGTGACGCGACGCGGCCGTATGACGCGTCTACGCCGGTGGCGCAATCGACGCAATCGCAGCAATCGACACAACCCGCAACCGAAACGACCCCGTCCGCGCGGCGATCGCACGAAACGGGGTCATTCCGGGAAACAGGGCCCATCAGAACCGAATCGCTCTCATAGGCACATTTGCAGTGGCGGAACCCTGCGGCCGCGATGACGCAGCCGCAAAGTCCGGAATAGCCGAGCGAAAGAAAGAAGGGGGAAAAATCACTCGGCCGGCTTGTAGAAGTCGCCATTGAGGGCTGCAGCCGCCTTGGCCTTGGCCTCTTCGAAGGTGACTTCGGCGAGGGAGGCGCGCACATCGTCCAGCGCCACCGGGGTCATGGACAGCGAGTTGACGCCGAGACCGGCCAGCACGACCGCCAGATCCGGATCGGCCGCGGCCTCGCCGCACACGCCCACCGGCATGCCCTTGGCGTTGCCCGCGTCGCAGATCATCTTGATGGCGCGCAGCACCGCCGGATGCCATGCGGTCTGATAGTTGGCCACGGAGCCGAGGGTACGGTCGGCGGCAAGGGTGTACTGGGTCAGGTCGTTAGTGCCGATGGACACGAAGTCGGCCACGTCGGCCACCTTGTCGGCCATCAGGGCGATCGACGGCACTTCGGCCATCGCGCCCACGAACTTCAGACCGAAGCTCTTGCCGAGCTTGACGAAGTAGTCGGCCTCATGCTGGTCGGCGACCATCGGGGCCATGACCCACAGGTTCGCGTCGGTTGCGGCGTCGGCGGCGGCGAGCGCCTTGAGCTGGCCTTCGAGCACGTCCATGTGGGCGCGCAGGGTACGCAGGCCACGCAGGCCGAGGGCCGGATTCGGCTCGTCTTCCGGAGTCAGGAACGGCAGCGGCTTGTCGGCGCCGGCGTCGAGCATGCGGATCACGACCTTCTTGCCCGGGAACTGGCTGAGCAGCTCGGTGTAGGCCTTGGTCTGCTCTTCGACGCTCGGCGGCTCGGAGTTGCCGATGAACAGGAATTCGGTACGGAACAGGCCAACGCCTTCGGCGCCGTATTCCAGCGCCTTCGCGGCGTCGGACGGCTTGCCGACGTTGGCGAGCAGCGGAATCAGGTGGCCGTCCTTGGTGGCGCCCGGCTTGCCACGCAGTTCCTTGGCTGCGGCGGCACGGGACTTGGCGGCTTCGGCGGCGGCGATCTCGTCTTCGCTCGGGTTCACCACGATCTCACCCTTGGCTGCGTTGACGATGACGTTGGTGCCGTTCTCAGTTCGGCGGCTTCGGCGGCGGAGACGACCGCGACGATGCCACGGGCGCGCGCCAGAATGGCGGTGTGGGAGGTCGGACCGCCCTGGGAAGTGACGATGGCCAAGGTCTTGCTCATGTCGAGCGCGGCGGTGTCGGCCGGGGACAGGTCTTCGGCGACGAGCACGAACGGGGTTTCGCTGACCGGCAGTCCCGGAGCGGGAGCGCCCATGAGGTCGGCGATCACGCGCTGGCCGACGTCATGCAGGTCGGCTGCGCGCTCGGCCTGGTAGCCGCCGATGGCGCGGAACATGTCTTCGACCGCGCCGAAGCCTTCCAGCACGGCGCGCTCGGCGGTCTTGCCCTGGTTGATGAGGTCCTTGATGGACTGCGCAAGGGACGGATCGGAGGCGAACATGGCGATGGCCTGCAGGATCGGGCGGCCTGCTTGGCGCCTTCGTCGCCGTTGGCGGCTTCTTCGGCGCGACGGTTCAGGTCGGCGTTGACGAGGGCGAGCGACTTTTCGACGCGGGCGATTTCGGTTTCCGCGGAGATGCTTTCGGCGCGCGGAGCGTCCGACGGTTCCGGCAGCGGAGCGGCCATGCGAATGACCGGGCCGACTGCGACGCCACGACCGATACCAACACCCTTAATGTTCATGAGAACTCCTTTTCCTGTTTCCTTGGGAAAAAATATGGATACGCAAACGATTGCAGGATTATGCCCGCCTTGCGTAGGTGAGTTACTGCAATGATCCCCACCGTCTTTGCCGGTAAATCATTTTCAGCCTGCGATTAGTATACACGAAATTCCCGCAAAACAAAACCGGTAAACGTTTTTCTGTGTTTCGTAAAAACTGTGCTATGATAATCGCAAGAAATGCAGATGCCGGCAAAAGCCGCATAATGCAATCGATATGCAAAAATCGATATACATCGACGTGTAAATATCGAGACAACCCAACGTAAGCAAACCAACCACCAACCACAACAAAGGAGACCATTATGGCAACCCGCAATCTCGTCATCAACGATCCGGTCGGCATTCACGCCCGTCCGGCCGCCATGTTCGCACAGGCCGTCACCGCTTCCGGCCAGACCGTGACCATCGCCAAGGAAGGCGGCAACGCCGTTCCGGCCGGCTCCATCCTGTCCATCATGGGTCTGGGCATCAAGCAGGGCGACACCGTGGTCATCAACGTCGAAGGCGACAACGCCGAGGCCGTGGCCGACAACCTGGCCAACATCCTCGTCAACGCCGAGTGACGCACCGCGCATAACGCGCTGACGCACTGACGTACGAACGTTTCGACCGCCCGCCATATTCGACGGGCGGTCGTTCTATTCTTAATAGGTTCTTCGCGGCTCGAACCGGTTCATCAGACCAGACCTTTGGCCGAGAAGCACACAGGGGTTTAGGGCACCCTCTAGGGCATTTTGAAAAACACTTAGGGAGCCGGCAAACGCAAGCCGGACACGACGGAAAGGACAGCGCATGGCAGGCAGAACCGACAGCGGCAGCTCAATCACCAACGTCGCGGCGACGGCCGGCGTGTCCATCGCCACCGTCTCACGCGTGCTGTCCGGCAAACGCGGCAAGGACGACGATATCGCCCGCCGCGTGCGCGAAGCCGCCAAACAACTCGGCTATTCCGTCAACTACGCGGCGAGCGCGCTGCGCAGCGACGTGACGAAAACCATCGGTCTGATCATTCCGAGCGCCACGGAACCGTTCGCCGCGCAACTGCTCGACGAGATCGAGCCGACCATCGACACCGAATCGCAGCAACTGCTGCTAAGCATCGGAGCCACGCAGGAAGCGCAGGCGGAACGCATCGAATCGCTGGCCAACCGCCATGTGGACGGGCTGATCGTGGTGCCCGCAGCCGGCGCTGACCTTGCCGGAACGCTGAACCAGTACGCGAACACGCTGCCGATCGTGCAGATCTGCGGACGGCAGACCGCGCCGCGCGTGTCCGTGGTAGGCATCGACGAAAACGCCGCGATGGAGGCGATCGTCAAACATCTGGCCGAGCAGGGCATCGCGTCCGCCGCATACATGGCCGGCAACGAGCTGTCTTTCGAATCGGCGGAACTGTTCGCCACATTCCACACGCATATGCGCACTTACGGGCTTGCCACCAGCGAAAACTGGAACCAGTTCGGCGAACGTACCGTGCAGCGCGGTTTCGATTGCGCCATGCGGCTGTTCAACGGGCCGCTCGTACAGCCGGAAGCCGTGGTCTGCGCCGACGATGCGATCGCGTTCGGCGTGATGGTGGCGTTCGACGCGTTGGGAATCCGCGTGCCGGAGGACGTGCTGGTGGTCGGCTACCATGATTCCGCCATCGCGCGTACCACCATGCCCCGTCTGACGTCGGTGCGTGCGCCGTTTGAGCGTATTGTGTCGGAATGCTTGCGATTGCTGGCTTCCGGTCCTGCCGGAGGCGCGGCGGAGACGGCTGCTGCGCCAGGCGGCAGCGTGCGCGCGCCCCGTGTCATGCTTGCCCCGCAGCTTATTGTGCGGGATTCCTCGGTGTTCCGCCGGTGAATCGCGAATCGAATCGCCGGTAATTACTGGAAATTACGAAAATCACGGAATCAGCGCGCAGAACAGCGCTTCGAACACCAAAACCGGATTGCCGTTGCCGTTGAGCCTGCGGCGCGCGGTGGCGATGTCCTCCAGCCGGCGCACGGCCCCCGTACGGTCGAGCCGTACCGACAATTCCGTGATGGCGGAACGGTTTTCGAGGTTGATGAGTCCCACCGCGTCCTCGGCGTTGTTCTGCAGCACCGCCACGTCACGGTAGATGCTGGCGACCGAATTGAGCGCACGGTCGAGCACGTCACGCGTGAGTCTGGTGGCGCGTCGTTTGAGCTCGTCTTTTTTTGGCGATCGCATTGTATGCGCCACGCAGTTTCGGGGGTATGCGGTCTTTGGGTCCGAGCCCGTTGATGCGGCGGAAATCGGCTTCCGCTTCGGACGCTTTGACGTTGACTTCCGCTTCGGCCTGCGCCTTCGCGTTGTCGATGAGGTTGCCGGCCAATAGCACGGCATCCGACGCGCGATGCAAGCCGAGCACGCCGACGATGAGCTCGTCGCGGTCCGTCATGACGCGTTCGTCCTTGGCATACAGGCTCGCGATGCCGATGTGCCCCTCCGACAATCGTGCCGCACGCGCCGCGATATTCGGCTCGAAACCTTGCGATTCCAAGAATTTCGCCACCGCCTGGTTGGACGGTACGGCCAAGTTGACGATGCGCGTGCGCGAGCGGATGGTCGGCAGCACGTCTTGGGCGCTGGGCGCGCACAGCAGCCAGATGGTGTGCGGGCTCGGCTCTTCGATTTCCTTCAACAGCACGTTAGTGGTGCGTTCCATCATGCGGTCGACGTCTTCGATGATGATGATGCGCCACGGCGCGGTGCCGGGCATCTGCTCGGATGTGGTGATGATGTCACGCACCTCGTCGATGCCGATGGTCACTTTGTTGGTGGCCAGCACGCTCACGTCGGGGTGGGTGCCGGCAAGCACCTGCTCGGTGGTTTTGGTCGGCTCATCGTTCAGGCCATGATCGGGGCTTTCGAGCGCGGCGGCGAACGCGCGGGCAACGTTGGAACGGCCCGATCCGGGAGGGCCGCAAATCAGCCACGACTGCGCGATGGCCTTCGGGTCGCCGCTGGCGATGGCCTTCAGCTGTTCGACCACCTGCGCTTGGCCTACTATGGAGTTCCACACGCTCATGCGATACCCCCGTCAGCGGTGCTCACGGTGTCGAAATCGGCTTTGATACGCGCCCACACGTCTTCGATGGACTGGCTTGCGTCAATGACGTGGAACCGTTCCGGCTCACGTTCAGCCAAGTCGAGGAACGCGACGCGTGTGCGACGCTGGAAGTCGTTGCCGGCCGCCTCCATGCGGTCTTCGGCATGCTGCAGCCGCGCATGCGATTGCGCCGGATCCATATCCAGCAGATACGTGCGTTCCGGCAGCAGACCGTTCGTGGCCCACATGCTCAGGTTTCGGATTTCCGCGGCCGTCAGCTCGCGGCCGCCCGCCTGGTACGCCAAAGAGGAATCGAGATACCGGTCGGTGATGACCACCGCGCCGCGTTGCAGAGCGGGCAGAATCACTTCCGCGACGTGCTGCGCGCGGTCGGCGGCGAACAACAGCGCCTCCGTACGCGGGGCGATGTCGGCACAATCGTTCTCATCCCCCGTATCCACGCCGTGCAACAGCATTTTGCGAATCGCCACGCCCAATGCGGTGCCGCCCGGCTCGCGCGTGACCACGCATTCGCGGCCCTGAGATTCAACATATGCGCGCAACCGTTCGACCTGCGTGGTCTTGCCCACGCCGTCAACGCCTTCAAACGAGATAAAAGTGCCCTGCATGCCTTTCACTGTACCGTGCGCCCCTGCCGTGCCCGGCCATTCGGCCCACAGCTTGGTGTCGCACGATGCCGATTGTCTTGCGGAACATCAGATCGTGCGACGTTTCCGCACCGCGTAACGTCAGCGTGCGGGAACGACTTCAGGACGCGCGTAGCCTTCGTTGGCGGTCAGCCAGTCGACGTCAGCCTTCACGGTGGACGCGGTGGAACCGATCTCCTTCGCTATACGCGTATTCGCCCAACCCTTGTCGGCCAGTTCACGCACCTTGGCACGGCGGTCGGCACGCGCCTGTTCGGTCGCGCTCACCTTCTTCGCGGATTTCGCTCCTTTGGCAGCGCCCTTCTTGGCTCCCTTCGCAGCCGTCTTGCGGCCACGACGCTTCGACGGCCCCTGCGCGCGCTTCTCCGCCAGCAGGCGGAACGCCTCGGCCGGTTCGATCGATTCGGGCGCATACTGCTTCGGCAGCGTACGGTTTGTCTCGCCGTCGGTGATGTACGCGCCGTAGAAGCCGTCCTTGATGGTCACGTGCTTCTGGGTTTCCGGATCGGTGCCCAAGTCGCGCAACGGCGGCTTGGCCGCGCCACGTCCACGACCGCGTCCATACTTCGGCTGCGCGAACAGTTCCTTGGCCTTCTCCAAGTCGACGGTGAAGATCTCGTCTTCGGAAGCCAGCGAACGCGTGTCGGACTTGCCGTCGGCACCGGTCTTGGTCAGGTACGGGCCGTAACGGCCATTGTTGGCCATGACCGTAACCGTTTGCATTTCGCCGGTTTCGGCGTTCGCCTCATCGTAGGAGCCGACTTCGCGCGGCAGGCTCAGCAGTTTCAGCGCATCCTCCAACGTCAGCGATTCGGGACTCATCGTCTTGAACAGCGACGCCATCTTCGGACGGTCGGAAGCCGCCTTCTTACCGCCGGAACGCTTCGTCTTGCCCGCCTTGCCTGCGGCGGACTCGACAGCGGTATCGCCGGCATCTTCCGCGCTCGGCATGACCAACGCCACGTACGGGCCGAACCGGCCATTGCGTACCTCGACGGTGCCGCCGGACACCGGGTCCTTGCCCAGTTCACGCGGCCCACCGGAATGGTTTTCAATCAGATCGTGGCCGACCTCGACGGTCAGCTCATCCGGAGCGAGCGTATCCGGCAGCGAGGCGCGCTTCGGATTGCCTTCCGCATCCAGATGCTTCATGTCCTCAAGATACGGGCCATAACGGCCGACACGCACGTGCAGGCCATCGCCGATATCGATGGTGTTGATCTCACGCGCATCAATCTCGCCAAGCTGCGCCACCTGCTGCTGCAGGCCCTCATGCGCCTCGTCGGCGGACTGGGCCGCACCATCGCCGGAACCGAAGTAGAAGCGGGTCAGCCACGCCTTGCCGGTCTCATGGCCACCAGCAATCTGGTCGAGGCCGGTTTCCATATCGGCGGTGAACTCGTAATCCACATACTTCGGGAACTTCGTTTCAAGCAGTTTGGTGACGGAGAACGCCAGCCAGGACGGGATCAGCGCACGGCCACGCTCGTACACGTACCCGCGGTCGATGATTGTGGAGATGATGCTCGCATACGTGGACGGACGGCCGATTTCCTTCTGTTCCAACGTTTTGACGAGCGACGCTTCGGTGTAGCGCGCCGGCGGCTGGGTCTCGTGGCCGTCCGCGGCAACGTCCACGGCGGCAAGCTCGTCGCCCGGCTGCATCGGCGGCAGGGAAACGTTGTCATCGGTTTTCTTCGAAGCCTTCGCAGACTTTTCGGCCTTATCGCCAATCTTCACGCCCGCCGCCTCGGCGCTCTTCTTCGCGTCGGCAACGCTACGGCGGCCCTCGCCGGTGGCCTTCATGAAGCCGGGGAATTCGATGACGGTACCGGACGCCTGGAACATGGCCTCGCCGTCGGATTCGGTCGGCGCGGACAGACGCACGGTGGCGGTGGAACCGGTCGCATCGGCCATCTGGCAGGCCAGCGTGCGCTGCCAGATCAGGGTGTACAGCTTGAGCTGGTCGGCCGGCACTTTGGTGGCGATTTCAGCCGGATCGCGGAAATGCGCGCCCGCCGGTCGGATACATTCGTGGGCTTCCTGCGCGCCCGCCGTCTTCGTGGCGTACTGCTTGGGCGCATCGGACAAGTACTTTTCGCCGAAGTGCCGCGACACCGCTTCACGGGCGGCCGCGATCGCCTCCTGCGACAGCGTCACCGAATCGGTACGCATATACGTGATGAAACCGTTTTCGTACAGCCCCTGCGCGGCACGCATGGTCTGGCGCGAGCTCATGCCAAGGCGATTGCCGGCCGTCTGCTGCAGCGTGGACGTGGTGAACGGCGGCACCGGACGGCGACGGTACGGCTTGGTCTCCATCGATGCGACGGTGAACGTCGCATATTCCAGCGATCGCGCGATCGCATTCGCGTGCGTTTCGTCCAGCTGCACGACGTTGTCTTTGCGCCGGCGGCGGTCAGCCGGCCATCATCGCCGAAATCCTTGGAACCGGCCAAACGACGGCCGCCAAGCGACACCATGCGAGAATCGAATGCGACATTGTTGCCGTCGGCGTCGGGCGCTTCCAGCGTGGCGGTGACATCCCAATAAGGGGCACGCACGAACGCCATGCGCTCACGCTCACGTTCCACGATCAGACGGGTGGCCACGGACTGCACGCGGCCCGCGGACAGGCCCGGACCGACCTTGCGCCACAGCACCGGGGACAGCTCATAGCCGTACAGACGGTCCAGAATACGACGGGTTTCCTGGGCGTCCACCATGGCGGCGTCCACATCACGCGTGTTGTTCAGCGACGCCTTGATCGCTTCCGGCGTGATCTCGTGGAACACCATGCGCTTGACGGGCACCTTCGGCTTCAGCGTCTGCACAAGATGCCATGCGATCGCCTCACCTTCGCGATCCTCATCAGTGGCGAGGTAGAGGGTGTCTGCCTTCTTCAGCGCGCTTTTCAGGTCGCAACGGTTTTCTTCTTGTTGCCGTCCACGATGTAATACGGCTTGAATCCGTCTTCGATATCCACGCCGAACTTGCCGTACTTGGCTTTCTCGGCCGCCGGCACCTGGCTGGGCTGGGCAAGGTCGCGGATATGGCCGACCGATGCCATGACCGTGTATCCGGAGCCCAAGTATCCGCCAATCTTCTTCGCCTTGGTAGGAGACTCCACAATAACGAGCTTGCTGCCGGTAGCCATAGCCACTCCTTATTACTAGTGTTTGCAACGCAATAATACTCACTGAATACGGAGAAATGGCAAACCGCCCGTGTGGCGTATGGACGGCAGCATGCCCGGAACCGGCTGTTTTCAGCGCTTCGGCGGTGCGGGCGGCGCTCCCACCAAACCCAGTTTCGTCAACGGCGAGGCGGTCAGCTGACGCATGGCGAGCGTTATGCCAAGCACCAGCGCGGAAACGGCGGCCGTCAGCAGCGCCGTGGAAACGTACGCGCCGGCATTCGTCCATTCGGCACTCATGGCGAGTCCCGGCTGAATCTGCCAGATGATATACGCGCCGTACAGGATGCCCAATACGCCAATCGTCAGCATCACACTGCCGACGATCTGCACGCTTGCCGACGAGACGCGCGTGCCCGGCCCATCCATGCCGCTGGCGAACGTGGTGGCAAGCGCCAGCAACGCCAGTCCGCCGACGATCAGCAGCGCCATAATCACGTCGGTCGGACGATGCCATTGCGCCGCGATCACCGACAATCCGACCAGCACCGTATACGCCCAACCAATCACCGCCACCAGCGCACGCAGCACGCGCGGTACGGCGCACAGCAGCATCACGCTTGCCGCAGCGGCAAGGATGACATGTCCGGAAGGCGCGGAATTATTAGGATTCGATTCCAAATTAATAAGATACGGGCGTGGCAGCAGCGGCTTCAACAGTTCGGCCGCGGCGAAACACAGGCCTCCGAATACAGCGAGCTGCGCGATCGACAGCCACCGTTTGCGCACGATCAGCACGGCAAACGCGATTGCCCCCATGATGACGCTGACGGTGATGACCACTGCGGAAATGGCGAAGACGTGCACGACCGGCGCCAGCCAACCCGGCAACGCGGCATCGAATTTCGACCAGACGATATCCTCATAGCTTTGGCCGTCCATGGTACGCACGCCAAGCCACCAGACGCCGGCGGAAGCGGCAAGCATCAGCAGACCGAACACCACGCACAGCACGATGCTGGACACGCGCGGATGGCGGGTCAGCGGATCCGCCTGAGCCAAGCCTTTGTTGACATCCTGCGGAGAAAGCACCGCCTCGACTTCGCGCATATCAGGGAACGACAACGATTCCAACGGTTCCGCAGGCGTTGCTGCCGTGGGCTGCTGAAGCATGTTCACAGGCTGCTGTGGATCTCGGACAAGTGGCTTGAATTCGTTGGTCATAGTCACCGAGAATACGGCATCGCCCCTACTGTGGGGAACGAATCGGAGAAGATATAGAAAAACCTCCACGCACCCGGAAGAGGCCACTTACCCTTGCTGCATTCCTGCCCTGGGGGAGTTGGGTGACATACCGCCACGCGGAGGCTCTTGCCATATTACACCATGCCCGGACCTCGCCGCACCGACTAGACGCACGGGTACACTTGAGAAGGAATCGCACGCCGCCCCTGTGCGTTTGCGTGGCTGCGATAAGCATCGATAACGTTTGGAAGGTTGTTTTGTTATGACTGATGCGGTGGAGTATCCCGATCTGGTGGTCGTGGGCGCGGGCCTGTTCGGCCTGACCGTGGCCCAGCAGGCCGTCGAGCACCTGGGCGTGAGGGTCGAGATCATCGACGTGCGCGACCATATCGGCGGCAACGCGTACAGCTACATGGACGAGGAGACCGGCGCGGAGATCCACAAGTACGGCGCGCACCTGTTCCACACGTCCAACAAGAGGGTCTGGGACTATGTGAACCGTTTCACAAGCTTCACGGACTACGTGCACCGCGTGTACGCCACGCACGACGGCGAGGTGTATCCCCTGCCGATCAACCTCGGGACCATCAACCAGTTCTTCCACGCGCACTACACGCCGGCCGAGGCGAAGGCCCTGGTCGACGGGCAGGCCGGCGAATTGGCGGGCACGGACCCGAAGAACCTCAACGACAAGGGCATTTCGCTGATCGGCCGTCCGCTGTACGAGGCGTTCATCAAGAACTACACGGGCAAGCAGTGGCAGACCGATCCGAAGGACCTGCCCGCGGGCATCATCAACCGCCTGCCGGTGCGCTTCAACTACGACAACCGGTATTTCAGGGACACGTGGGAGGGCCTGCCCACGGACGGGTACACGGCCTGGATGGAGCGCATGATTGACGATCCGCGCATCCACGTGACCCTCAGGACCGACTTCTTCGACGAGTCCCAGCCGTACAACAGGAAGGCGCTGGCCGCGGCGGGCGTGCCGGTGGTGTACACGGGTCCGGTGGACCGCTACTTCGACTATTCGCTCGGCGAGCTGAAGTGGCGCACGGTGGACTTCAGGGAGGTGCGTTACGACGAGGGCGACCATTTCGGATGCCCGGTGATGAACTTCTCCGACCCGGACGTGCCGTACACGCGCGCGATCGAGTTCAAGAACTTCAACCCGGAGCGCAGGGCTTCGCAGAACCCGGACAGGACCGTGGTGTGGGAGGAGTACAGCCGTTTCGCCGAGCGCGGGGACGAGCCGTATTATCCGATCAACACGGAGGCCGACAAGGCGTTGTACGCGAGGTACGAGGAGCTCGCGAAGGCCGAGCCGAGGACCGTGTTCGGCGGCCGTTTGGGCACGTACAAGTATTACGACATGCACAACGTGATCGACACCGCGTTGACCGCGTACGAGCAGCAGGTCGAACCACTCCTCAAAAAGTGACGCGATATACATTGCGCAATATATGATTCCCGTTCACGCTGCGACGGCGCACGACCATTGGCCGCCACCGCCGCAGCGTTTCCGGGACAACAAAAATCCCTATGGCATTACCCCAGGCCATAGGGATTTTCATTATATGCTGATTCTGCCTACGAATCAGGCGAGTGGGTCGAGACCTACGAGATGGTTGCCATTGCCATCGCGGGTCTGCCGTCAGCAACGCACGCTATGCGCGCCACACATCCTTGCCGGCGGCCTTCGCGGCCGCCACATCGGCGTCAAGCTGCTCTTCGGTGCCTTCGACCTCACCCTTGATGAATTCCTCCACCAAGCGGCGGGCCTCGCCATCCTCGTGCTGCACGGCCGGAGACTTCATGAAGTAGGAGCTCGGAGCCAGCACCGGACCGGCCAGATGACGATCGAGCGCGATCTTCGCCGCACGCACGGCGTCGATCACAATACCGGCGGAATTCGGGGAATCCCACACCTCGAGCTTGTATTCGAGGTTCAGCGGCACATCGCCGAACGTGGTGCCCTCAAGACGCACGAAGGCGAACTTGCGGTCGTCAAGCCAAGCCACGTAATCGGACGGGCCGATATGCACGTTGTGCGGATCCATCTCGTGCGGCACCACGGAAGTGACGGCGCGGGTCTTGGAGATCTTCTTGGATTCCAGGCGGGAACGCTGCAGCATGTTCATGAAGTCCATGTTGCCGCCGACGTTAAGCTGGTACGTACGATCCAGACGCACGCCGCGATCCTCGAACAGACGGGCCAGCACGCGGTGCGTGATGGTGGCGCCGACCTGCGACTTGATATCGTCGCCGACGATCGGCACACCAGCGTCACGGAACTTCTGCGCCCACTCCGGATCGGAGGCGATGAACACCGGCAGGCAGTTCACGAACGCACAGCCAGCGTCCATAGCGGCCTGAGCGTAAGCCTTGTCCGCCTTCTCGGAACCAACCGGCAGGTAGGAAACCAGCACGTCGACCTTCTTGTCACGCAGCACCTGCGCCACATCCACCGGCTCGGCGTCCGACTCCGTAATCATCTGACGGTAGTACTCGCCCAAACCGTCGTTGGTCGGGCCACGCAGCACCTCCACACCCAGATTCGGCACGTCCGCGAACTTGATGGTGTTGTTCTGGGAGGCTCCGATCGCCTCGGACAGGTCCTTGCCCACCTTCAGCGCATCGACGTCGAACGCGGTGACGAATTCGATGTCACGCACGCGGTAGCCACCGAAATTGTTGTGCATCAGGCCGGGAATCTTATCCTCGTCCTTGGTGTCCTTGTAATACTCAACGCCCTGCACCAGCGACGAGGCGCAATTGCCCACGCCGGCGATAGCCACTCGAATGCTCATCTGAAAACGACTCCTCTGTTATGCATTTCGCAGGTATACCAATCCCCAAGCATACCCACAACCGCATTGTAAACTGAAAAATCACTGAAAAACGGCCATATTACGGCAGTCGTCAACAGATTGTCGATTTGTAAAAAAGCTGCGCAAAAACATGTTTTCCAGTCGGACAGCACCATCTACACCCTTGTTTTTCAGGTCGTTCGGCTACGGTGGAAACCATGGTTTCACGAACACGAAGTGTCAGCTCACGCTCAAAAAGCGCCCGCAGCGGCAGCGCAACGTCCACGACGCCACGGGTGGGCACCACCTACGGGGTCCATGGAGAAGTGCTGAGCAAGCCGCCCCAGGGGCCGAAGCACACTTCGCATCGCGCACCCAAAAAGACCAGAAAACACAAGCATCTCGTGCTCAAATGGGTGCTCGGCATCTTCGCGGCGCTCATCGCGGCAGGTATCGGCCTGTTCGCCTACATGTACATCACCACGGAAATCCCGCAGCCGGAAAAGTTCGCGCTGGCTGAAAAGACGACCGTGTATTACAACGACGGCACCACGCCGATCGGCAGCTATGCGGAGCAGAATCGCGAAATCATCAGCTGCGCAGACCTGCCCGACTACGTCGGCAACGCGATTGTGGCTTCGGAAGACCGCTCCTTCTATACCAATAAGGGCATCGATCCGATCGGCATCGCACGCGCGTTCTACAACAACCTGACCACCGGTAGCAGGCAGGGCGGTTCCACCATCACCCAGCAGTATGCGGAACGCTATTATCTGGGCGAAACCACCTCGTACGTGGGCAAACTGCGTGAGGCGTTCCTGGCGGTCAAAATCGCCCAAGCACAGGACAAGAGCCAGGTGTTGTGCAACTACATGAACACCATCTATCTCGGCCGTGGCGCATACGGCATCCAGGCAGCGGCCAAAGCGTACTTCGGCAAGGACGCGAAGGATCTGACGCTCTCCGAAGCGGCCATGCTTGCCGGCATCATTCCCGCGCCGAGCGTATGGACCCCCGACGTGAATCCCAAGCAAGCTGAAAAACGTTACAAGCGCGTGCTGAACATCATGGACGAAGACGGCTACATCACGCCGGACGAGAAGAAAGCCGCGAAATTCCCGCAAACCATCGAAATCCAACAGAACAACCAGATGTCCGGACCGAACGGATACCTGTTGACGATGGTGCAGAACGAACTCGTCAACACCAAGGCGTTCAGCAAGCAGGACCTGGAAACCGGCGGCTACAAAATCGTCACCACCATTGACAAATCGAAGCAGGACCTGATGTTCTCCACCATCAGTCCCTCCCAAAACGGCATGCAAGGCATCGTGCCCGACGGCATGCAGTTCGGCGCGCTGTCGGTGAACCCCAAGGACGGTTCCATCATCTCGCTGTACGCAGGAGACGACTACCTGACCAAGCAGCTCAACAACGTCACCCAGGCAACGTACGAAGTCGGCTCCACCATGAAGCCGTTCGCATTGCTGGCCGCCGTCAACGAAGGCGTCAGCCTCAACACGTACTTCAACGGCAACTCGTACCGGACGTTCCCGGGCATCACCGAAACGGTGAGCAACTACGGCGGCGAGAATCTGGGATACGTGAACCTGTACACGGCGACGGAACAATCCTCGAACACCGTGTACATGGATCTGCAAACCAAGCTCGGCGCGCAGAAAATCGCCGAAACCGCACGGCAGGCCGGCGTTGACGATTCGTCTTTGGATGGTTCCAACCCGTTCACCGTGCTCGGCAACAACGGCCTGACCCTCAAGGACATGACGCAGGGATACGCCACACTGGCCAACCAAGGCAACAAGCCGACGCTGCATATCGTTGCCCAAGTGCAGACGGCGAACGGCACCGACCTGTACAACGCGCCGACCTCGGCGGAGCAGACGTTCGAAGCGAACAACGCGAATCTCGTGACGAAGGCGCTTACCGGCGTGGTCCAGCGAGGCACCGCCACCGAGGCGCGTGCCACTGGGCACACCATTGCCGGCAAGTCAGGCACCGCAAACGATTCCAACGCAGCGAGCTTCATCGGCTACACGCCGTCCATGCTGACTTCTGTGGCGATGTGGTATCCGGACGACAACGGCAACCCGCAGGAGATTCCCGCATTCGGCAGCTGGACCGGCGGCAGCGATTACCCCGTGCATCTCTTCACCGAATACATGAAGCAGGCACTGGCCGATACGCCGAACGAAACGTTCCCCGACGCCACCGATAACGGCAAGGTCGGCGGACCGGACGGTACGTGGGGCACCGGCGCGCAGAAGACCTGGACTAGAAAGCAGCAGACCACCGTGACTCCGCGCACCGAGGAGAACACCCAACAGACCACGCCGAATCAGACCGAGGAAACGCAGAATACCGGTCAGGGCGGTGGCGACGGCGGTAATAGTGGCGGTATCCCCGCTAACGGCGACGGTAACGACACCAACGGTGGCAATGGCGGAGGAACCAGTGGCGATAATTCCGGTAATAACGGCGCCAATGGCGATACATCGCAGCAATAGCAGTCGCTGACTGCGATTGCCGTCGCGGTCAGCGAACACGCAAAGGGGGCTTCCCGGTTATTCCGGGAAGCCCCCTTGGTTTTGCCGCGTGCACACGCGGGCGCACGGTCGTCAGCGTCGTTCGTCAGAATGCATGCACATGCTGGGCGAGACGGTCGTATTCGGCGCGTGTCAGCGAGGCGACGCCACCATGTTTCGTATGCGCGGTGAGGAAGTAATCGTCCGCCTGCAACGGCACCCAGCCCTGATCGAGATCGCGGCTGACCATCGGACGGTATCCGATCGACGGAATCACGTCCACGAACAAGTACCATTCGTCGTCCGGTCCACCGTTGTTGTGGTGGTTGGCGAACACCGCAGGACCTTCCACGCCGCCGGGGTTGCCGTCCGGCACGTAGCCTGCGCCAATCCGGTCCTGCACCTTGGTCCAGACCGTCCCCGGCTCCCACCAGCGCTTCGCGTCGGTGCGGTCCATCCAGATGCCGGTGCCATGCGCGTTGTCCTTGGTGATGCGGTACGTGCGTACACTGCCGTCCGGCAGCGGACGTTGGATCATCGTGGTGTCGATGGCGTCGCGTGGTTGTCGATGAATACGCCGCCATATTCGAATGTGTCCTGCGTGAAATCGGTGGTGGCGCCCCACAGCACGGTGCAGTAGACGTTCTTGTCGTCGTGCGTCCTATCCTCGTCGTCGAACACGGTGCTGGACCAGTACATGACGAATGCGCCGCGACCGCCATGATGGCCTTGCGGATAGTAGTCCGGCACCCAAAGGCATTCGCAGGCCCAGGCCATGCCGAGCTCCAGATGGGAGCCGTCCGGCTTGCGGGACACGTCGAGCATGCGCGGCTCGCTCCAATGGAGCAGATCGTCGGATTCCCAGATGATGAGATTCGTGCTGGCGTGGTGGCTCCACTCGTACCAGCCGCCGCCGTCGCCTCCGAACACACGCAGATCGGTGGCGATGATATACCACGTGCCGGTGTCGGGATTGCGGATGATATGCGGATCGCGCACGCCTGTGGTACCGAGCGGCGAAGCCAGCACAGGCTTTCCATCGTTGAGCGGCACCCAACGGTGCGGATTGTCACCGTCGGATATATCCATGTAAATCTTCTCGGCGTAGCCGTCCGGATCCTCGATGAAGTGGACGAGCAGGTAACCGTAGTCGTCGGTTGTGTCGGTCATGGTCCCACCTTGTGGTTGTGAATGAATGAATTGGATAAGTGAATTGCGTGTTCGATAACGTACCGCGTCAACATGCGCGGATACGAAAAAAGCCGCCGCCACGAGAACGACAGCTTTCTTCGGGAAGGAGGATTAGCCCTGATGCGTGCGGGCCCATGTGCGGATCGCATCCTGCTGCGCCGCGATGGCCTTGTTGCGGGCCAGATAGATGACCAAGGTGATGGAATACAGTGCAAGGCCGATGAGGTCCATCGTGCCCAGGGAGAAGACCACCACGATTGCCAGCCAGATGATCACCCACCGGCTGGTGGTGCCGGGAGCGAGACACCGCATGGACATGATGAAGCTGACGATGCCGATAATCAGCACCAGCAGCGCGTAGATGCCCACCACCGTCGAGGCGTTGTCCACCGCGGAATAGTCCGTTTTCAGCAAACCGTTATGTTCCAGCAGATCGTAGGCTTGGCCTTTGAACCAGCTGGTGAACATGAACAGTGTGATGGACGCCATGATCACGTTGTAGGCGGCGGCGATGGTCATCAGCACTCGTTCCGCCTTGCGAGCCAATGGTGCCGGCGGCTGCATGGTGTTGCCTTGCGGATTCATATCGGTCCTTTCCGTGGTGTGGCCTCATCCGATGTGCGATGCGCAGCTCGGGAAAGATAAAATCACAGGCCCGTCCGTTTGGGGACGGACCTGTGCATTATCTCACTCGGCCGGTATCAGCCCTTGAGGCCGGAGGTGATGTTCAGGGACTGCAGGAAGTACTTCTGCGCGAACAGGAACAGCAGCAGGGTCGGGATGATGGCCATGCAGGTGGCCGCCATCAGGGAGCCCATCTGGTTGTACTGGCCCATCTGGTTGCTCAGCAGCTGCAGACCAGCGGTGACCGGCATCTTGTTGATGTCGTTGAACACCAAGGTCGGCCACAGGAAGTCGTTCCAAGCGCCGGTGAAGCTGAACAGGAAGATGACGATCAGAATCGGGCGGATGGCCGGCAGCATGATGCGGGTGAAGATCTGGAAATCAGTGGCGCCGTCGATTTCGGCCGCCTCGTCCAGTTCCTTCGGGATGCCCTTCATGAAGTTGCGCACCAGGAAGATGTTCGCCACGTTGCCCAGGCCAGGGATGATGCAGGCCCAGTAGGTGTTGACCCAGCCGAGGGAGGCGATGATGCGGTACTGCGGGATCATGTTGACCACGGCAGGGAACATCGAGATGAGCAGCAGGACGAAGAACAGCGTATCGCGGTACTTGAAAGTTAGACGGGAATAGCCGAAGCCTGCGAGCGCGACGATGCACACGGACAGCACTGCGAACACGGTCGAGATGATCAGCGAGTTGCCCAGCCAGTTCAGGACCGGGTAGCTGGCGGATGCCTCGATCAGCGTCATGTAGTTGTCAAGCACCCACTTCGCGGGCAGGAAGTTGAACGCGTTGGAGGTGAATTCGGCCACCGACTTGAACGAAGTCGTCACGGTGTAGATCACCGGAAGCAGCCAGACGACTGCCAGCACGACGAGCACCACATAGACGGCGATCAGCGACGGGGAGACCTTTTGGTTTTGTTTTCAGGAATTGCCGCGCTTGCGACATTGACTGTGGTTGCAGCGGACATCTTCAGTCCTCCTTATTCATGAAGATCAGCTGGATCGCGGCGATGGCCATCAGGATGATGCCCAGCAGCAATGCCATTGCGGAAGCCATACCGGCGGCCGCAGGGCCGGCGGGGAACGCGAGGTTCCTGATATCCATCAGCAGCACCTGGGTCTGGTAGTTCGGTCCGCCGTTGGTCAGCATGACCGGCTGGCCCCACACGTTGAAGGCGCCCGTGGTGGTCATGATGGTGGTGTAGAACAACGGCAGCTTGATTTCCGGCAGGGTGATGGAGAAGAAGATCCTGACCGGACCGGCTCCGTCGACCTTCGCGGCTTCGTAGAGGCTCTCGTCCACGCCGGAGAGCGCGGAACGGTAGATGACGAGGTTGCCGCCGATACCGGCCCACAGCACGAGTACGAAGATGGTGATCCATGCGTACGGGTTCTTGCCGAGCCAGTTGATGTCGGTGTGGAAGGTGGTGTTCAACAGGCCGAACTGGGAGTTGAAGACCATGCGCCAGACCAGTGCGCCGGCGGCGATGGAGATCAAACCTGGGATGTAGAAGATCGCCTGGAACAGACCGGCGCCCTTGAGTCCCTTCTTGCTGAGCGCCACGGCGAGCAGCAGCGGCACGATGATGGTCAGCGGCACGCTGACCAGCACGAAGAGCAGAGTGTGGCCGAGGTCACGCCAGAAGATCGAGTAGAAATAGGTGCTGGGGTCGAAGATCTTCGCGAAGTTCTGCAGGCCGACGAACTTCGGCGCACCGACCATGTTCCAACGGGTGAACGCCAGTCCAATGCCGAAGATAATCGGGATGATGCCGAAGACGGCGAAGATGATGAAGTGCGGAGCGATGTACGGCAGCGCGTGCCAGATGGAGTTCTTGCGCTTCATGGATGATTTTGCGGATCCGATCGTAGATGTCTTGCTCATCACGATTCCTCCTGAATCTCGATTTGGCCCTGGGCCATGAGGTCGAGGGTCTTCAGACCTTCTTCAAGACCAACATTGCCGTAGACGATGTCGTTGTATGTGCCCCAACCAGCGGTCGCATAGCCTCCGTAGAGGTAGTTGGAGGTCTTGATGTAGTCGCGTTCCTTCTTGCTGTTGGTGAAGGACGCCTGGATCAGCTTCTGGTACTTCGGGTTGTTCAGATCGCGGTATGCCGGCGAGATGGAACCGACCTCAGACCAATCCATCCAGTGCTCGTACACGTACTTGACGAAGTCGGCGGCGGCTGCGGATTTCGCCGCGGAGCGGTGCGGGTCCTTGAGCTGCATCCAGTTGCACTGGTAGAAGAAGTTCACCGGATTGTCGGCGCTGTACTGCAGGGTGTTGGCTTCCGCGATCTTGTCGGCGCCCAAGGTGTTGGACATATTGCCCTGCGCCCACGTGCCAAGCTGCGCGAACACGGCCTTGCCGGAACCGAACGCCTGCTCGCCGTCGACGTCCATCGGGGCGATCACACCGGCGTCGTACGCTTCCTTGAGCTTCTCCATGGGCTTGCGCCACACGTCCTTGGTCAGGTCGTCCATATCGTTCTCAAGCGTGCCGCCCGCGCCGTACAGCAGGGACATGAATGCCCACGGAAGGTTGCCGTAAGTCAGCGCGTAGGTGCCCTTGGGCAGCTTGCCCTTGAGGTCCTTGATCTCGTCGATGGTGACGAACCCGTCGTCGAGGATGTACTGCAGGTTGTACTTCTTGACCAGATCCTTGTTGTAGTAGATGGCCATCTGGTACAGGTACAGCGGGATGCCGTAGGCCTTGCCGTTGACGGTGACGCCCTTCCAAGTGGCGGGCAGGAAGCTGCTTTCCTTGAGGTCCGGGGCGACCTTCTGCCAATCGTCCATGGTGTCGAGCAGACCTTGGGACTGCAGAACGGCGGTCTGGAACTGGTCGCCGATGATGATGTCGGGGATGTTCTTGCCGGTCTGCATCACGGAGTAGATCTTCGTGGTCAGATCGCCGCCGTTCATCGGCTGGAAAACGACCTTGTAATCGCTCTGGGCGTTGTATTCCTTGACGATGCGCTGCATTGCAGGACCGTCATCGCCCACCAGATTGTTCCAGAAGTAAATGGTCTTGCTTTCACCCGAAGAGGCACCACAGCCTCCGGCGGCAAGCACAAGTCCAAGTGACGCACACACGGCTACGGCAGCCTTGGCAAAGCGCCGCAACCCGGTAAGATGCCTGGATGTAGACATTGTTTCCTTCCTTTTCCTCAACGGACCATCGCTGGACCGCTCCTCGTTGCAATCCGAATGGGAAGAATCCTTTTCGATTGAGCCTCCCTGCTCATTTGCAACGTTGTAATTTTGATTATACAGCTATTTTCATCGTTGTACAAACGGTAACACGCCGACGACAACAGCCAGCTTTATGGATGGGGTTATAGACGGGGTGACCCCTCCGGCCACGCCCCTCAGTGGCCTACGGCCGGAGTTCCCGCAAGCGGGCCACCATCAGCGGGCAACACGTCCGTGGTAGTGGGGGTCCACAGATTATCAGGTTCCGGCACGCCGAAATCCGGACCGTCGGCGGTCCACTTGACCACACCGACGCGCGCGTGGCGATTCGGGTCGAACAGCGGATCACCCTTAATTTCCGTGTAATTACGGCAGTGGTAGATCATCAGATCCTCAGTGCCGTCCTCGGACTTGGTGAACGAATTGTGGCCCGGACCATACTGGCCGTTCTCGGCGCAGGTCTAAACACCGGCACCGGGCTCTTAGTCCAGGAAGCTTTGTCCAGCAGATCGCTGCCGCGCTCGGCGGTCAACAGCCCCACGGCGTACGGAACTCCGGTGCCGGAGGCGGAATACGTGATGTAGATCTTGTTCTCATGGAACAGGAAGGCCGGTCCTTCGTTGACCAGGAAGTCGATGCATTCCCAGTCGTATTCCGGCTTGGTCAGCATGACGGGCTCGCTGCCCAGCGTCCACGGATCGGCCATCTTGGCGATATACAGATTGGAGTTGCCTTCGATAGCGGGATCCTTCTGCGCCCATACCAAGTACTGCACGCCATCGATCACTTCGGTGGTGGCGTCAAGCGCGAAGGAATCGATCGGAGTGACGATCTGGCCCTTCTCCACCCAATTGTCGGAGGTCGGGTCGTCGTCGGTGTTCTCCAGCACGAACATGCGGTGCGTCGGCAGGCCGGATGCTTCGAAATCCGTTGCGGCGCCTGCGAAGTAGATATACCACGCGCCATTGATGCGGTGCAGTTCGGGGGCCCAGATGTAAATGCTCGCCGGGCCGGATTCATGCTTGCGCCACACCACCGTCTCCGGAGCTTTCTGCAAATCGTTGATGCTCGATGCGTGCCGGATGGCGATGCAGTTGTATTCCGGATCGGAGGCGGTGAAATAATACTCGCCGTCAACCTTGAGCACCCAGGGGTCTGCGCGCTGAAGCACGATCGGATTGTTGTAAACAACCATGTTTAGTCCTTCTCAATCCGTTGTTCCAGTATTTACAACGTTGAATATATCATTCTTACATCGTTGTAACAACTTGGGCGCGTCATTGCCGGAAGATGCTTGGATGCGGTGCCGCCGCCGGGCATGGGCGTCCATCGTTTGCGCCATTCATGCCAATGTCGGTGCCGCGCCGGGCATGGGTGCTCGACACACTCAAGGCCGTTCGGCCAAGCTTACGGTCGAGCGCCCATGCCGGCGGCGCATCTGGGGAAGAGCCAACCGATGGGTACGGCAACGAGGGCCGGACGGAAAGTATCCCGGTACGCCAGGAAATTTGCCGCAGGCAGACGAACGCTTAGAGAACGAGGGAATCGGCGGGGAGTTTGGTGGATTGGCGCACGACCAGCGACGACGAGACCTTGCGGAAGATCTTCTCCCCCGGCCTGTCGGCATTCGGGTCACGGCCGTCGATGCGTTCCTTGAGCACCTTCACCGACAGACGGGCGACCGCCTCAAGTCCCGGCGCGATCGACGTCAAAGCAGGCGACAGGTACTGCGAATCGTCGGAATTGTCGAAGCCGACCACGGAGATGTCGTCGGGAATGCGCAAGCCGTGCATCTGAATCGCGTGCATCACGCCGGAAGCCAGCATGTCGTTCAGCGCGACGACGCCATCGACTTTGACGCCGGAATCCAGCAACGCGTTCATGGCCCTCACACCATCGCTACGATGCCACATGCCCGATTCGACGACCAGCCGATCGTCGAATTCGACGCCGGCCTCCTCCAGCGCCTCAAGATACCCTTGGTAGCGCAGTGCGGCGGAACCGACTTTCTCCCCCGGATGAACGCCGACCACGGCCACGCGGCGGCAACCGGTCGTCAGCAGATACTGCGTGGCCCGCTTCGCGCCTTCCACGTTCTCGGTGGCGATGTGATCCACCTGGTCGGTGAAGATGCGTTCGCCAACCAGCACAAGCGGATAATCGACCTTCAGCTGCTCGACGTCATCCTGTCCAAGCTCCAATGGGCTGTAAATCAGGCCGTCGATCATCGTCTGCTGGGACCCGTGCAGCGCTTCCAACTCGCCATCGCGCGAATATTGCGTCGGCTCCACGATCACGCGCAGACCGACTTTCTTCGCTTCTTCGATGACCAGCGATGACAGCTGCGCGAAATACGGCATCTGCAGATCGGGAATGGCCAAGCCGATGATGCCGGTCTGCCCTCGGCGCAGGTTGCGTGCCGACACGTTCACCGTGTATCCCAGTTCCGCGATGGCTTTGTTGACCTTGTCGCGCGTGGCCTGCGAGACGAATTCGTAGTCGTTGACCACGTTGGAGACGGTTTTGATCGACACACCGGCCGCCTTGGCCACCTCACGCATGGTCACGACATGCTCGCCGTTTCCCCCCGTTCGCTTCGGCATATATACCCCTTTTGTCATCCAGCGGACTCAGTCGGCATCGAAGAAACCAACCTCCATTGTTACACCAGCATAGTCGGGGTCGAGTTCCTCCGCCGTTTGCATATCCAGAATGGGCATGCCCTCCTTGGACCAATGCACGCGGCGCACCTGGGCGTCGCGGCCACCATAGCGGCCGTGCTCGTATTCGGCGTTGTGGAACACGTAGATGAGGTTGCCGTCCTCGTCATGCGACCACATGCCGTGACCGGTGCCGAGCTGCCACCGCCCGTTGTACATGCCGGACTTCTGCAGCGGGTAATCGAGCTTCGTCCATACGCTGGCGTCGGTCAGATCGGCCCCCTGTCCGGCCGGGGCGGTGACCAAGCCGGTCGTGTAGTCGATGCCGACCAGCGAGCCCGAGTAGATCAGGAAAATCGTTCCGTCATGCATGATGGCGTTCGGCCCTTCGGCGATCATGTTGTCCCATGCGAATTCCGGCACGACAATCTGCTTTGGCTTGCTGGTGAGCCTCGCCGGACGACCTGGGTCGAAGCTGGCGATCCAGATGCTGCCGACCTGCTGCCATGCGTAGTACCAGCGGCCCGAATCGCACAACACGGTCATGTCAAGCGAAATGCGCTGGATCGGATTGAGCGTCTCGCCATCCGGGTCGAGGATGGGCTCGGGCACCGTCCAGTTCTCCGGCTCGCGCGGATCGAAATCCGTGCCGTCGGAATGCTGCTTGAGCTGCATGATGTGGCAGCTGCCGGTCCACATGTCCGGTTTGCCGGCACGATCGTTGGGGGTGCCGTCGGGATTGACGCGCGGACCGTCGAAGCAAGGCATGAACAGGACCGACAGCTTGCCGCCGATCACATGCAGTTCCGGCGCCCAGAAGCAGCCGGTCATCGGCCGATCTTCGCTATTGAGATCGCCGCATGCGAGCAGATCGATCTCCTTGGCCCGTCCACCCGCGGCGTCGGAAAGCGCTTCGATGGAGTCGGCGATGCGCAGCGGCATATGGGTTCTACCGTCGTTCGGATCCACGCAATTGCCGTCGGTGTCATCGGTGGCGATGAACATGAACATCGGCTTGCCATTGAAATCCCACGCGAACACCGATGGATCGGCGCGCTCCACCGCGAACGGCACCGGATAGACGCTCTGGCGGATCACACCTTCGACGGTACGGGTCTGGCCGGCCTTGAACGTTCCCTCGGAGGCCTCCTGGCCGATGGCCTCAAGCTGGGCCATGTTCCAATCCACCGCGCGCGTGGCCTGCGAACCGTCGCTGTATGACAGTTCCGCACGGGTTGCGGCCAAGGCCAGAACCGCATTCCGGGCATCCTCACCATGCAGGCCCGCATCGATTCGCTGGGCGGGCACGGACGTTCCGGTATTGCGGATGCGGCCGAAGCGCTCTATCAGGCGCTCGGCCTCCGGCTCACTGATGGCGATGCTGTTGCCGACGACGGCGTTCGGAATGCCGCAATCCCCGGTCTGACGCAACGGCTGCGACGACGCCGATTCCACGACATCAAGCGGCCTGCCCGAACCGGCGGCGGCTACGATATCGGCCGTCCGCGCGGTGCGTGCCTTGCCATCGTCACCGGTCCAGGAGACGACGTAGCACGCGTCCGCGGCGTCGAAAGAGACGGACGGGCGATTGACCCCACCGGTGGTGCGCAACAGCACCAGCCCCCGCTGGTCGAACGCCGTCAGATCATCGCTGATGGCGAGCAGGAATGCCGACCGTTCGGAACCGTCCGGTTCACCGCCGCGGGCGGTACGGGTCGCGGCGATGGCGAATCGTCCGTCCGCGAGACGGAACAGGAACGGGTTCTTCAGCGATTTCAGCGTGATATCCATACCGGGCATGACCACGCCATGGGCGACGGCGTCGGTGGCGGGGCGAGGCGCGTCGAACGGGTCTGCGGCGAAGCGCGCCGCGGCCGTGCACGCACGGCGGGACTCCGCGGTCGCAGCGGCGATCGGCACACCGGCCGCGAAGAAGATGCCATAGTTTTCGTTAAGCGGCTGCCACTCGGCGTCATCGCCGGAACGTAGCGCCAAATGCATGCTGTAGGCGATGTCCTCGTTGTTCGCCTCTTCGCGTCCGGTGGCTTCGCGTGTATAACACAGCAGGGAATAATTGGCCGACATGGAAGATCCTTCAGTAAGCAGATACAGGTTTATAACGATGTACTATACCGTGTTTTACATCGTTGTACAACTTGGTGTGGCGGCCTTGTGACACCCTTCATCCGCGGAGGGGGAAGCGTCACGGAACGCGCTCGTCATACTTGTGAGCGGGCGCATCGCATGGCACATGACAACGACGAGGGGCTTCCCGGTTACCCAGGAAGCCCCTCGAATCATATCCGGCGCGTTTGCTCAACGCGTCCGTGCAATCAGTGCAATCAGCGCTCGGAACGGTTGATGGCCGAGATGATGGCCTTCAGCGAGCTGGTGACGATGGAGGTATCGATGCCGACGCCCCACACGATGCTCGTGTTGTCTTCCTCGCCGATCTGGCATTCCACATAGGAAGCGGCCATGGCATCGGTGCCGACAGACATGGTGTGCTCCACGTAATCCATCACCGAAGCCTCGATGCCAAAGTTGCTCACGGCGTTGAGGAAGGCGGCAATCGGACCGTTGCCGATGCCGGAGACCTCACGCTCCACCGGCTCGTCGACACCAACGTTCACGCCGCGGTCGAGAATCCTGGCCTTGAGCACGGTATCAGAGCCATCCTCACCAGAGGAGACGGACACCTTCAGCAGCTTTAGACGGCCCCACTGCTTCAGGGTCTCGTCCTTGCTGTCGCCAACCACGGCACCGGCCGCGGTGGCGCCGGATTCCTCGACCGGCAGGTACTCGTCCTTGAACAAGCGCCAAATGTCCTCGTCCTTGACTTCCTTCTTGGTCTCATCGGCGTAGTTCTGCACGACCTTCTCGAACTCGACCTGCAGACGCTTCGGCAGATCAAGGTTGTGGTTGGTCTTGAGCAGGTAGGCCATGCCGCCCTTGCCGGACTGGGAGTTCACGCGGATGATGGCCTCGTAGGAACGGCCGATGTCCTTCGGGTCGATCGGCAGGTACGGCACGAGCCACACGAAGCTGTCCAGATCGGCGCCAGCGCGGTCGGCGGCCACCTGACGGGCCTCGAGACCCTTCTTGATGGCGTCCTGGTGGGAGCCGGAGAACGCGGTGAACACGAAGTTGCCGGCGTACGGGTGGCGCTCGGAGATCTTGATCTGGTTGCAGTATTCGACGGTCTTGCGGATTTCCGGAACGTTGGAGTAGTCGATCTGCGGATCGATGCCCTGGGTCAGGAAGTTCAGACCAAGGGTGACCAGGTCGACGTTGCCGGTACGCTCGCCGTTGCCCAGCAGGCAGCCTTCCACGCGGTCGGCACCGGCCAGCACCGCCAGCTCGGTGGCGGCAACGCCCATGCCCTCATCGTTGTGCGGATGCAGGGAGAGCACCACGGCGTCACGCGGCACGAGGTGGTTGGACACATACTCGACCTCGTCGGCGAAGACGTTCGGCGTGGTCATTTCCACGGTTGCCGGCAGGTTGATGATCATCGGATGTTCCGGCGTCGGCTTGATGACGTCGATCACCGCGTTGCACACCTCGACGGCGTACTCCGGCTCGGTGCCGGTGAAGGATTCCGGGGAATACTCGTAGTACAGGTCGATGCCCTTGGCCTCGCCCTCAAGCTCCTTGCACAGCGCCGCGGCGTCGGTGGCAAGCTTCTTGATGCCGGCCTTGTCCTTGCGGAACACGACCTCGCGCTGCAGCACGGACACGGAATTGTAGAAGTGCACGATGGCGCGCTTGGCGCCCTTCAGGCACTCGTAGGTCTTGCGAATCAGATGCTCGCGGGCCTGGGTGAGCACGACGATGGTGACATCGTCAGGAATGAGCTCACGCTCGATCAGCATGCGGATGAAGTCGTAATCGGTTTCGGAAGCCGACGGGAAGCCGACCTCGATCTCCTTGAAGCCCATCGACACGAGCAGATTCCAGAAACGCAGCTTGCGCTCGGAATCCATCGGGTTGACGAGGGCCTGGTTGCCGTCGCGAAGATCGACGGAGCACCAACGCGGTGCACGCTGCAGTCGCTTGCCCGGCCACGTACGCTCCGGGAAATCAAACGGCACCTGCTTATCGTATGCGACGTACTTGTTGTACGGCATCTTGCTGGGCTTTTGCGGAGCTCCAATGTAACGCGCCGGAGGCAGCAGCGGGTCGTTGTTCCCTCCGTTGGACGCCGCGGCGACTGCCGCGAGATCAAACACTGACGATTGATCCTGACCCATCACTCCTCCTTATCTGTAAAGTCGGATCGGCCTTCTGCCAATCCACATTGTTACGTGCATGTTACCTACCTGCACTGCCGCCCATACTAGCGACAACCAATCCCATATTTTGCCGGTATTCCGCGATATGACGGCATGGTTTGCGATTTTCGCGCCCTTATTTCACCCCATATCCAGATTTGCCGCAGTACAGTGGGCATCATGAGCTTGCGATTCAACAGCGACGGTACGTTCCGGGTGCTGCAAATGGCTGATATTCAGGATGGTCCGGACGTGCGCGAAGACACGATTCGGCTGATCGAAGCCGCTATCAGGAAGGCACATCCCGACCTCATCGTGCTCACCGGCGATCAGATCCGCGGCTACGATCCGGCATATATCGATACGTTTCTACGTCGCCGTGGCGAACAGCCCGGTACGCACGTGCGCGCGGTCACCGAAATCGAAGCGAAAATCCGTGGCATCAAACGTCATCCGATCGCCAAAACACTGACCAAATCGCAGCCCTCCGACGAACGGTGGATGATCGACGGCATCGGCACCGATTCGCCGAAACTGGTGAAAAGCGCAGGTCGCAACGGTTCTGCCAGCAAGCTGGAATCGTGGGCGGAAGCCATCAATCGCGTCACCGCGGCGTCGCTGCTCGACGAGACACGGCAGAAAGTGCGCGACACGTTCGCCGCGTTTTTGGGGCCGGCGTTGGAATCGCATATCCCCTTCGCAGCGACGTACGGCAACCATGATTTCCAATGCGGTATCCTCGCCGACGAACAGGACGATCTTTACCGCGAGTTTGCCGGCTGTATGAATCCCGTCGCCGGCTCGTCGCCGTTGGCGCTCGAACCGGGCACGTTCGCGTTGCCGATCGAAGCGTCCGACGGTTCGGGGCGCATCACAATGAGCGTGATGATGGTCAATTCGGGCGATTACGCCGACACGGCAGACGCGGGTGACGGCAACGGACGGCAGTCGGTCACCGAATACGCGAAATACGCGGCGAATTCGCGCGGCTGGGATTTGGCCGACTCCGACGGCTACGGCACCCCCTCGCCGGAAGCCGTCGAATGGCTGAAGCGCGTGCAACGCGAGTTGGGCAGGCGCAATGGCGACGGGCAGGCGGTACCGGCGATCGCCTTCCAGCACATTCCGCCGCAGGAATTCTACGATTGCCTGCGCGAAGTGCCCGCCTACACGCCGAACGCCGTGGAGGGCGCGCGCGAATTCGCAGGACATTGCTATGTGCTCGACCGCGATGTGTGCCGACCCGGTTCGCGGCTGGGCGAGGCGATTGGCTGCGCCGACGTGAACGTGGGCGAAGTGGACGCGCTACGTGAGGCGGGCGGCTATTTCGCACTGTTCTGCGGGCACGACCACAAGAATTCGTTCGTCGGGCATGTGCACGACATCGATTTGGGGTACGCGCCAACCTGTGGTTTTGAATGCTACGGCCCGAAATCGCGGTTCCGCGGCATCCGGCTGTTTGAATTCCGCGAAGACAATCCGATGGCGTACGTGACGCGCATGCTGACGTGGGGCGATCTGGTTGGCCGTTATTCCAGCAACGAATTACGCGTGTTCTTCGAGGACCATTGCGTGACGGACCTGATCGGCGTGCGCAACGAGCTGCGCAGGCCGCAGGTCAGCGCCACACTGCTAGGGGCGGGCGCGGTGGCCTGCGGCGCAATCGGCTACGCGGCGCGGGAGCTGCTGCGCAGGCCCGCGAGAAAATAACGGCTTATCCGAATCAGCGAAAGAGACTGACGCCGCGACGGGCCACGCAGTAGGCGTTGCCCAGCCACGTGTGGCGCGAATTCGGCCAGACCGCGCCCAGACGCGGCGCGTTCTGGCTCATCCAGATGCTGGGCACGCGGCCGTCCGCGGAACGTGAGCCCAGCAGATTGAAGCCGTTCTTCTCCAGCAACCATTCCGGATGCTGTGTGGCAATCGCAAGACCTTCCTCCAATGTGAGCGGCAGGCGCTCGTCGGAATCGATCAGCTTGCGTGCCACGTCCGGCTCGCGGTTGATATAGCAGGTGCCGGTGTGCGGTTCGACCACCAGATAGAACGGCCCCTCCGGCGGCTCGAAACCATCCTGCGGCAGGAAGCTGGCGATATCGCGCGGCGGCATGGTGGTGAACCCCGCCATGCGGTTGATGGAGGTTCGGGCGATCAGCGATTCAGGAGACACCAGCTCGCGCGTAGGTACCAGAAGGATCTGCGTGCCCAATCCAGCTTCATCACCGCAATCCTCCAACGCACGGATAAGCGGGCGCGCAAGCGAGCGGAACGCGGCTGCCGACATATCGGCCACATCCGGATACCCCAACGCCACGATACGATCCAGCTGCTTCTGCGCTTCTTCTGATGCCTTCGACATGTCTACCAGTGTACACGAGCGCGTTTACCGACCAGCATACGGATAGCTCGGCGGACATGACGGCATGTTTTCGTAAGATTGAACAACGCGTGTGGCCGCCCACGACGTCGTTTGGGGCCGGCTGGTCGACCTCAAGCGTAAGCAAAATCAAACTTGCAAAACTTGGAAAACCGTTCCAGCATAAGCGAAAGGTTGTTATGTCCGAAAAGATTAAGGTTGGCATTCTCGGAGCTACGGGCATGGTCGGACAGCGCTTCGTGACGCTGCTCGAAAACCATCCGTGGTTCGAACTGGTCACCCTTGCCGCGTCCGCGCACAGCGCCGGCAAGACCTACGAGGAGGCCATCGGCAGCCGCTGGAAGATGGAAACCCCGATGCCGGAGTTCGTCAAGCACATGGTCGTCAAGAACGTGGCCGACGTCGAGGACGTGGTCAAGGACGTCGACTTCGTGTTCTCCGCGGTGAACATGCCGAAGGACGAGATCCGCGCCATCGAAGAGGAATACGCGAAGACCGAGACCCCGGTCGTGTCCAACAACAGCGCCCACCGCTGGACTCCGGACGTGCCGATGGTGGTGCCGGAGATCAATCCGGAGCACTATGAGGTCATCGAACATCAGAAGAAGCGTCTCGGCACCACGCGCGGTTTCATTGCCGTCAAGCCGAACTGCTCCATCCAGGCCTATACTCCGGCTTTGGCCGCGTGGAAGGAATTCGAGCCGCACGAGGTCATCGTGAGCACGTACCAGGCCATTTCCGGCGCGGGCAAGACGTCAAGGATTGGCCGGAAATGGTGGGCAACATCATTCCGTTCATCTCCGGCGAGGAAGCGAAGTCCGAGAAGGAGCCGCTGAAGGTCTTCGGCCATGTGGACGAGGCCAAGGGCGAGATCGTGCCGTTCGACGGTCCGCTGCGCATCACCTCGCAGTGCATCCGCGTGCCCGTGCTCAACGGCCACACCGCCACCGTGTTCATCAACTTCGGTAAGAACCCGACCAAGGACGAGCTGATCGACCGTCTGGTCAACTACACCAGCAAGGCCGCCAAGCTTGGCCTGCCGCACGCTCCGAAGCATTTCATCCAGTACCTGACCGAGGACGACCGTCCGCAGGTGCTCAAGGATGTGGATTACGAGGGTGGTATGGGTGTTTCCATCGGCCGTCTGCGTGAGGATTCCATTTTCGATTGGAAGTTCGTGGGATTAGCGCACAATACCCTGCGTGGCGCCGCCGGCGGCGCGCTGGAAAGCGCAGAAATGCTTAAGGCGTTGGGTTACATCACCAAGAAGTGATGCGACGTTTATGCGGCTTGGGTAGCTAAACCGTAAGCCGCATAGACGAGCCATAGCCAGGCAAAAGGCCGACTCTTCGGAGCCGGCCTTTTGCTTGTTCGGGGACTGCTTGGCACGGTATGCAACGTACGGCGTGAATCGTAAAAAGCAAACGAAAAGGGCATGGTCGCAAAACCATGCCCTTTAAAAATACTGGGAAACTGAAGCCAGCACTATCAGCGGCCGGTGCCGCCGTACACCACGGCTTCCACCTGGTCGGCGTCCAGACCGTAGGCGGTGTGCAGCGCCTTGACGGCGTCGTTGAGCTGCTCAAGCGGCACAAGCGCGGCGATGCGGATTTCGGACGTGGAGATCATCAGCACGTTCACGCCCTTGTCGCTCAGCGCGTTGAAGAACTTCGCGGCCAGACCGGAATGGGTCTTCATGCCCACGCCGACCACGGCCACCTTGCCGACGTTCGGGTCGACGTCGAAGGACTGGAAGCCCAGCTCGCCCTGCTTCTCCTGCAGCACTTCCTGGACCTTGGCCGCAGCGGTGCCCGGCACGGTGAAGGAGATGTCGGCGGTGCCGGTGGAGGCGGAGGCCTGCACGATCATGTCCACGTTCACGCCGGCCTCGGCCAGCATGGTGAACACCTTCGCCGCCATGCCCGGCTCGTTCGGCACGCGGCGCACGGTGGCCAGCGACTCGGTGCTGTCGTGCGCGACGCCGGAGATGATCGGCACTTCCGGCCCCAGGTCGGGGAACAGGTCGCCCATGGACTGGTTGTTGTTTTCGCTCATGTTCTTACCTTTGTTTGTAAAGTCTTATTTTCGTTTTCGCGTTGTCTTGCAAGTATTTGCGATTGCCTGCGATTACACCGCCCGGCTGCCGTTCAGATGTTCGGCAGGGTGCGCGGATCGACGCCTTCCGGCACGATCAGCGTGCCGCGACGGTGGGAGAAGGAGCTGCGCACGTGCAACGGCATGCCGAATCGTTGCGCGTATTCCACGCAACGCAATGCCAGCACCTTGGAACCGCAGGACGACATTTCCAGCATCGATTCGTAGTCGATGACGGGAATGCGACGGGCGGTCGGCACGATACGCGGATCGGCGGTGAACACGCCATCGACGTCGGTGTAGATTTCGCAGATGTCGGCATCCAGCGCCACTGCGAGCGCGACTGCGGAAGTATCGGAACCGCCACGGCCGAGCGTGGTGGCGTCGCCGCCTTCGTTCACGCCTTGGAAACCGGCCACGATCGCCACAGAACCCTTATCCAATGCACGACGCACGCGATCGGGCTTCACGGCCTTGATATGCGCGGTGCCGAACTGCGCGTCGGTCATGAAACCAGCCTGGGAACCGGTGAACGAGTATGCATGAGAACCGGCCGCATGAATCGCCATAGCGAGCAAACTCATCGAAATACGCTCGCCTGCGGTCATCAGCATGTCCATCTCGCGCGCCGGCGGGTTGGAATCGATGCTGAGCGCCTGATCGATCAGGTCGTCGGTGGTGTCTCCCATGGCGGAGACCACGACGGCCACGTCATTGCCGGCGTTCTTCGTTTCGATGATGCGTCGGGCCACGCGCTTGATCGATTCTGGATCGGCTACGGAAGAGCCGCCAAACTTCTGCACGATGAGAGCCACAACTTATCCAATCTTCTTCAACGTATCACCTGCCCGATTCGGCAAGTGAAGCCTATTATAGGAAACATCCATTTTGTCAAGTCCAACCGCGCCCAACATGCGGAACACGTTGCTGGACAGCGGTTGAGTATGAGCTGGGCGCGGGACCGACGGCTCGCGGAGGCCATGCCAGCGGAGCTCATACGGCGCGACGGCCGGCGAGCGCGCGGCCCAGGGTGATCTCGTCGGCGTATTCGAGGTCGCCGCCCACCGGCAGGCCGCTGGCGAGCCTTGTTACCTTGATGTCGGTCTGGCTCAACAGCTGCGAGAGGAAGCTGGTGGTGGCCTCGCCCTCCACGTTCGGGTTGAGCGCGAGGATCACCTCCTTGACTTCGCTGTCCTTAAGCCGTTCAAGGAGCTTCGCGATGTTGAGGTCGCTCGGCTGCACGTTGGCCATCGGGTTGATGACGCCGCCCAGCACATGGTACATGCCCCGGTATTCGCGGGTGCGTTCGATGCTCATCACGTCCTTCGGCTCTTCGACCACGCAGATCACGCTGTGGTCGCGGCGTGGGTCGGCGCATACCGGGCATGGGCTGGTTTCGCACACGTTGCCGCAGATATCGCAGAACCGTACTTTTTCCTTGACTTCCGTGATGGCGTCGATCAGTGCCTGCGATTCCTCGTCGGGCGCGTTGAGCAGGTAGAAGGCGATGCGTTGCGCGCCTTTCGGCCCGATGCCGGGCAGGTTGGCGAACGCGTCGATGAGTCGTTGGATGGCGCCGTCATAGGCCAAAGCCATGGTTCATACCTTTCGTTGACTGGTTGCCGCAGCCACGTTCCGGACAACTGACGTCTGATGGCCAGCGCCCGGTACTCGCCATACGATAAGCGACATGCGACGTGCGGTGGCCGGTGTCAGTCGTCAAGTGTTTTCTTCACCTGCATGTTGCGCGGATTATGCGGATCGTCCGAGCTGAATTCCTCGACTTTCTTCACTTCGAACACCCTGTTCAGGTCGTTCATGTCCAAAGCGTTCGATGCGCCGATCGATTCGTCGCTCATGGAGTATTCGTCGTCTTCCGGGGCGACTTCAGGCTCCGGCGGTCCCGCCTGCACCGGCATGGGGGCTCCCCATGGGTCATCCGCGAATCCTGCCGGCGATGACGCCGGCTGCTGGGCCTGTTGCGATTGCATTTCGCGGGCGCTTTGCCGTGCGCTATGTCGTTCGCTGTGCTGTTCCGGCTGGTTTTGCCGCGGCTGCTCCGGCCCATTCGGTTGGCCTTGCTCCTGATCGTCCGTCTGCGGCGTGGGCAGTGGCGTGGCCCACGGATCGACGTCATCGCTCACATCCGGCACGTCCACATGTTTTACGTGGTGTTCCGGCGGCTGTACGTCGTTGGCGTTGCCTTCGGCGATGGGCGTCTGCGGAATTGGGGTGTTCCACGGATCGTCGTCTTCCGGCTCCTTGGCAACCTTCTTGCCGAGGTTCGCGGTCAGCAGGGTGGCGGCCTTCAGCTGTTCCTGCACCAGCTGCGCGTTGATCTTGCTCTGCTCTTCCGGGCTGAGCTTGCTCCACGGCACCGCGGTGGAACCGTCGGCAAGCTTCTTGGCCGGCGCGAGAGTGACATCGGGGCCGAACACCTTATGCACTTCGCCGCGCACGATCTGCACCACATTGGTGGTGCCGTCGACCGCTTCCTTGGCCACGGCCTTGGCGAACGCGTATTTGCTCAACGGCTTGTCGAATTTAATCCACAGTCGGCCTTTGGCCCCGTCCAGCAGCACGCGGGGCACTTTCTCGCGATCCACGTAGCGGCGGACATCCTCAGGCAGACCGGCAACGATCGCGTCCCACTTCTGGTCGGGAGTGCGATCGTCCGTTGCCGCAGGCTGGGGCACGGACTGAGCCACGGACTGGGTGGGAGCGGAAGCTTCGGCATTGGATAGTTTGGATGGCGCAGACTGCGTTTCAACCGGCTTGGACTCGGCTGAAGCGGCCGGCTCGCTGCCTTCCGACAGAGGTCCACCCATCGCCTGCTGGACTTCCGCCAATACGGAGGCCGCTCCGGAAACGACGGCATCGGCTGGATTCATGGGAGCCGCGGACGGTTCCACGGCATGCCTTCCACGTGCCGATTGCGCGGCGTACCTACGGGAACCGGACGGACGCTGCGATTCAGACGCTGCGGCACCGCCCGCATGTCCAGCTTCCGGCATGCCGGACGATGGTGCGGCGGCTTGCGCGATCACACCCGTCTCACGACCGGCAAGAAGGCGGGCGGCGAGCAGTTCCAGGCGCATGCGCGGCGAAATCGCACCGGTCATGTTGGCCAGCGTGGCGTTGATCGTATCCGCCATCTGCGTAAGCGCGGCCAATCCCAACGAAGCCGCCTGGCGATGCAGATCGTCCATGTTCTCGGTCGCGGTGTCGTCAGACAGCACGCTTTCCGCACGCTCACCGCCCAAGGTGAGCACCAGCAGGTCGCGCACGCGTGCCAGCAGGTCCTCAACGAAAACGTCGGGGGTCGAATCCGCCGACCACGACCTTTTGAATGACGCCATACAGCGCCTCGCCGTTCTTGTCGGCGACGGCGTCGATTGCCTCGCCGATAAGCGCGTCCGGCGTGAAACCAAGCAGCGCGACCGCGGAATCGTAAGGAATCTTGCCGTCGACGCACCGACCATCAGCTGGTCGAGCACGGACAGCGTGTCACGTACGGATCCGCCGCCGGCACGCATGGCCAAGCGCAGCACACCCGCTTCGGCCTCGATATGCTCGTCGGCGCAGATCTGCTCAAGATACGGGCCCATGACCTCCTGTGGCACCAGACGGAACGGATAGTGGTGGGTGCGGGAGCGAATGGTGCCGATCACCTTGTCCGGTTCGGTGGTGGCGAAGATGAACATGACATGCTCCGGCGGCTCCTCCACGATTTTCAGGAGCGCGTTGAAGCCCTGCGGCGTGACCATGTGGGCCTCGTCGAGGATGAAGATTTTATAGCGATCGCGGGCCGGGGCGAATCCGGCACGTTCACGCAGTTCACGGGCATCGTCCACACCGTTATGGGAGGCGGCGTCGATTTCCACCACGTCGATGGAGCCGGGGCCGCCGGTGGCAAGGTCACGGCAGCTGGCGCATTCGCCGCACGGATGCGAGGTCGGACCTTTGGCGCAGTTGACGCAACGGGCCAGAATACGCGCGGAACTCGTTTTACCGCAGCCGCGCGGTCCGGAGAACAGATAGGCGTGCGTGAGCTTGTTCTCGTCAAGCGCACGCATCAGCGGAACCGTGACCTGATCCTGTCCGATCACGCCATCGAACATGTCGGGACGATACCTTCTATACAGTGCCAGTGCCATCGCAAATTCCTTCCGCCGTAGTGTTCTAGAGTATCGATGAATTACGACACGTTCGCCAATCGGGAAGCGCCGAAGCCGACCATCTCCGCAAGTCCATCGCGTGTCTGTCTGATCTACAACCGGCGCAGCCGGTACTCTGGAAATCAGACATGAACCGTGTGATCGGCGTGCCGTCGGTCACGAACGCTGACTGTTGCGCGCCTAAAACCCGTGCGTCACCACCATGCCGCACAAGGCGTTGCCACGCGATTGGGAGGAGAGAGCCATGACCGGGAAACCGGAAGCGTCCACCAGCACCATTGGAGACGCGCGTCGCTTGCAGATCGTGCAGGCGGCACGTGAGATCTGCTTGGAAAAAGGGTTTTCGAAGATCACGATCAGCGATATCGCCGAACGGGTCGGCATGACCAGATCGCTTTTCTACCACTATTTCCAAGACAAAGACCAGGTTGCGGGTGCCGTGCTCGACGATGTCATCAGCGAAGTCATCGCCCGCCTGGAAGAGTGGAACGAGCATCGCGAGGCCGGCAACATCTCGAAGGCGCTTGACGATGTGGTGCGGCTGACCCGTTCGCTCATCGCCGATGAGGGCCCGTTCAGCCAACGTCTCATCGAGGATGGCAACGCTGCACTGTATCTGAGGTTCATCGACCGGGCCGCGGACCGCATTTCCGAATACCTGTGCGGTTCCACGGTACGTGAATTCGAGGAAAAGCACGGCATGCCGATCCGCAACGAGCATGAGACCTTCTACACGCTGATCGTCGGCTTGATCTCGCTGATCAGACTGCATCCTGACATTGACGATGACATTGTCAGGCAGGTGGCGGCACAGACGCTGCATTTGGACGAATATCTGTGACGGTGCTCCCACACGCATCATTTCCGCCGGCAAGCAACATATAACGGCCGTTCAGTGTCCGGAGGGGCATCGAGCGGCACCGGCTGGCTGACGGAAAACGACGTCAGGCGAGGAATCTACCGGTAAGAGGGTCACGACCGTCACGTTTGATGGTTTCCAACACCCGTTCCTCGCTGTCGGCCGCCTGCGCTTCCGCCACGGCCGGCGGCACCAGCACACGCAGCGCACTGTCCTTGGCTAAGACCTTCACCGGCAAATGGCCCACGTATTCGCCATCGGCCATCAACACCGGAGGCTCATCCCCTTCGGTGGCGCGGGTGATTTCAATGTCGCGCACCCGCTTCCATCCGAAAGCATGGCTGCCCAGCAGTCGGCCGTGGTAGGCGCGTGCCACCGCGTCCACACACTCCCGGAAATTCGGCACATGGTCAAGCCACACCAGATCAAGCAGTCCGTCCGCGAACCGTGAATACGGGGACACCTCGATGCCGCCGCCGATATGGCGGGAATTGGCCACGGTGAGCAGTGGCGAGATGATATCCCGCTCCTCCACCGAACCGTCGGCCAGCGTGGCCTTGATGTGGTATCCGTAGCTTTTCATGTGAGTCAACTCCACGATGACCGCGGCGAAATACCGCAGCGAGCCATTCGGCAGATGCGAATGATTGGCGCGGTCGTTGATGCTTGCGTCCAAACCGCACGACAGCATGCCCGCATAATAGCGGTCGATCGGCGAGCGCGACTGTGAAACATCGGTTCCGTCGGTCGAATCGATGGCATGACCGTCAGGCAACGAAGTCACCAAGCCCATGTCCACGTCGATATGCGTGCCGCGCACAATCGCACCGACAATGCCTTCAACGGCGGTTTCGACGCGATTGACCGGCAAATCCAGTCCGCGTGCGAAATCATTGCCGGAGCCGATGGCCACGATGCCGAGTGGTTTGCCGGAGCAGCCGACTGCGTTGGCGCCTAACGCGACCATGCCGTCGCCTCCGACCGCGACCAGATAATCGTATTCGTCGCCGCGGCGGCGGGCGTGGCCAGGGAATCGTCGAAGCTTGTGCCGGTCACATCGATTACGTCGAAGCCATGCTTGCGTCCGGCTCCGCGCAGCAGATCAATGACATGACCGCCCACTTGGGCGCCCTTGCCTTTGTTCGATGTCGGATTGCAGACCACGGCAACGGTCGTATTCGCATGTGACGTCTTGCTCATACTTGTACGATAACCATGTTTCACGTCAAGCGCCAGATTGCCCATTACCTTCAGCTGAACATTCCGTGCCGTCATGCAACGGCTATTCTCGGCAATCGTCTAATCACAGGTGATCGGCCCCGCACGTGACTGCCGGACGACCCACGGTGCGAACGGCACCTGCGTGTCCGCCCGCACGGCGACCACCGCATCCTCGCCTTCAATGGCACAGGATTCGAGCCGGGTTCCATTGCCCGACGTTGTACGCGATGCGGCCGCGCACGGGTCGGCGGCACCGTCACGCAGCGACTGCGCGGCGGCCACCGACGCCAGGTCGGCCGTATTCTGCGCGCGATGCACGCACAGCAGCAGATTGCCTGCCATGGCGACCGCACCGAGCATGGCCGCGACGATTGCGATCAGCGCGACTCCCGATATGGTTCCGGAACCTTCGTCCGCGCCTTTCAACACATGCGACACTCGTCGCACATACTGTTTCACGTCATGTTTCACGGAAGTCGTTCCTTTCTTGCCGCGCATTGGAAGCCTTTCAAAAACCGTTACGGACAGCACGCTGTCATGAACATCGCAATCAGAAATACCGAGTTGCCTTGCCCACGACGCTGGCGGGCAGCACGCCGGTCGGATCCGCCGCAACCGGGCAACGCACCACAACGGTGACGCTGTTCGCATTGGCGGCGAACGACACCGTGGAACCGCCACCGGCAATGGTTTGCGCCGCGGCGCGGGCTTTCGCTTCGCCGCCGGCGTCAATCGCCATGGCCCTCGCACCGGCGGCCGCAGCGTCCTGACAGTTCATGGACACTATGGAGGCACGCCCCAAACACAGCACCAGAATCGCCACCGCGGCCACGCAGGGAAGCACCACCGCGAATTCGGCGGTGACGGTTCCGCAATCGGCGTCACGGGCATGGCGTCTCCACCATCGCGCAAGCATGGTTACCCCACGCTCAACGCTTTCTTGATGAGGCCGGTCAGCAGCGTTTTCACGACATCCGATTTCACGATGGCGATCAGAACCGCGGCGAATGCCGTGGCCGCCACCAGCACCACCGCGTATTCGGCGGTGACCGCGCCCTTCTCCGGCTCGGCGGTCAGCAGGCGCATGCGCGCGTCCAATAGGCAGACCGCCTTATTGGCACGTTCCTTGGCCGCACATAACTTCTGGCCGACGCGACCCATCAGACCCGGCGAACCATCGACATTGATTGACATTGCGTCGTTCATGACGCTCCTTTCATTCGGCTAATCCCGGCCGATTGACCGGGTACGCTCAGTGTCAGGTATTGGCATCGGCGATGGCATGGTTTTCGTGGGTTGTGGTCGAAGAACGTGGGTTATCCACACCCTCGGCGTGTCATCCACACTTATCCACAAGCGATTAGGGCATGACGGAACGGACCGCGCATCATCCGTCATTCCGACCGCGGTCCGATTCGAGCAAATTTGAGCCAATTCGCACCAACCCGCACTACCCCATGGCGAATCGGCCGCTACAGAAACGACATCACCGCCGGAATCACGCCAATGGCGACAAAGGCCGGCAGCATGCACAGGCCGGTCGGTAGCAACAACCGAATCGACAGTTTCGCCGCCGACTGTTCAATCCGCGACCGTTCATCCCAATCCAGCTGCTCGATTGCGGTTGCCAACCGATTCACTGGCGAGGAGCCGCTCGACCATGATGAGGAGAATGCGTCACGGACCACGGCGCAATCATCATCGTCAGGCCATGCCTCATTCCATGGCATGCCACTATTCAGCCGTTCTCCAGCCGAGCGCAATCCACCGCCGAACTCGCCTTCCACAATGTTTCCGACCGCAATCAGCGCGCGTGGAATGGACGCTCCTTGACGTATCGCCACGCTCAACATTTCCAATATCAAGGGCAATGGCAGATCGCATGACCGCACAGCGCCAGAATCGGGCGGATTTCTGGCCGGCGACCATTCATACAGCCATGTCGCGCCAGCGGCGCCCACCGCTGCCAGCATCGGCCATGCCAAGCTCATCGCACATGCTCCTGCCGCATCAGCCTGCGAATCCAATACCAGCCGACGGCATAACAGCAGCCGGCGAAGCCGAGGCACATCCATCCTTTCACGTCTTCCACAAGGAATCGCAAGGGATGGGCTCCCATGCATTCCCCTAGCATCACCGTCAGCAACGGCAATGCCATCAGCAGCTTCACCGTGGCCTGCGGCATGGCAAAAGCGTTGGCACGCAAGTCGTCGAGCAGCCGTCGCCGCTTCAACGACGCCGCGACGGCCTCCAGGCATCGGCTCATCTCGCAGCCCAACTGCAGACTCAACGTGCAGGCCGCATGAAGTTCCGCACCAAACTGATCCACATGCTTGTGTTGTTTCTGAAGCGAGCAGCGGCTTCGTACGGCCATGTCAATACGGAAACGGGTCAGTTCAGGCACTGCGAAAGGAGCGCCCTGTAATTCCTCGAACGCTTGGACCAAGGTGGCTCCGCTGCGTACGGACGCCCGCAGCGCGGCCACGCATGCGGCAGCGCCGATGGTCGGCATCCGTGGCGATGCATCCCGGTTTTCCCCATCGTTCCGGACTGTTCTGCCATGCCCGTCGGATTCATCGTCGCAGGTCCCATCTCCATCGGCTCCGCCGCTATCGTCAGCCGAACGAAGCCCGAAGCGAACCAGCACACGCTGTAATCGCCGCAATCCCGCCCATTCCGCGTTCCGGTTCAGCCACAGCCAGACGGCCATCGACGCCAGCCATGCGGCGCAATATTCCCAACCACACGCATCACGCATCATGCGCTCCATCGGCTCATGAATCCATCCCAACGTTGGCCGGCACGGACCGTACGGCCATCCCAGGCGGCCAGCAGACGCCCATGCAATCGCCCTTCCACCGCTTCCAATCTGCCGACCTGCGCAATGCGCCGTCTGCCGGCGATACGTTCCACATGAAGCACCACGTCGAACGCATCCTCGGCGAGCGCCGCCGTGCGCGTGGCTCCAATCCGGCCAGCAAACCCAATGAGACCAATCGCGCCGGAACCGCCTCCACTTGATTGGCGTGCAATGTGGTCATGCCGCCTCGATGCCCGGAATTCAAGGCTCTGAGCAGATCCACGACTTCACCGCCACGGCATTCGCCGACCACCACGCGGTCCGGTCTCATGCGCAGCGTCGCGCAGATCAGTTCGGAAAGGCCTATGCCGCCGGCACCTTCCGTGTTGGCTTCGCGTGTGACCAGAGACACGTGGTTGGCATGTTGGATCATGCCCAATTCGCGCACTTCCTCGACGGTGACGATGCGCTCGTTCGGCGGGCATCGCATCAGCATGGCTTTGAGCATTGTGGTTTTGCCGGCACCGGTGCCGCCTGTCACCAGCACGCTTGCCTTGCGGGACACCAGTCCGGCCAGCAGGGGCAGCCATTCGGCTGGAAACATGCCGTTGCGCGCCAACGATTCCAGATTGGGCGAGACCGCATCGGGCAATCGTATGCTGATGGCCGCGCCTTGCGGCACCAGTGGTGCGATGACGGCGTGCACGCGCAGACCGTCCACGGTGGAGGCGTCGGCGATCGGGCAGGCGTCGTCAAGCCGTCGGCCAAGTTGCGAGCATAATCGCACTGCGAATTCACGAATCGACTGCGCTGACGGAAAGCATCTGCGCAGCAGACATACTTCCTGCATGCCTTGGCCGCAATCCGCCCAAACCGTGCCGTCGCAGGTCACCGCGATGTCCGTGACGCCCGGCTGCGAGGCGATGGCGCTAAGGGGTCCGAGTTCCATGCTTCACCCGCTTGCCTTCCAACGATTCCTGCAGTTCATCCGTGAGCGCGGCCAAGGCTTTGACGGTTTGGCGGTTCGGTCTGCGCAGGCCCAGGCCGTCCAACAGTTCACCGCATAGCTTGGCGTCCGGTTTGACAACCGCCGCGAGGGAATGGCCAAGATAGTTTTCCGTCTCTTCCAGCGTGGTCACGCCACGTCCACGCGCCACGCCGCGTGGTTCAACGCCGACGATATGGCCATGTTTCTGCCGTTCCGCCGTTCCACGCGATTTCATGGACACTTTGGCTCGGGCCAGTCCGAGCACCGTCATTTCAACCACGGTGATGTGTGTGGCCTGGGCCAGTTCCGGAACGTCATCGAGTCCACGCCATTGCCCGGCGTCCACGATCACCGCGTCCTTCACCTGCGCGAGCGCGCGGATGCATGCCTGGATCTCCCAGGATTGCGGGTTTTCGCTTCGCCAGGGATTGCAGGCCAGCAGCGGCACGCCATCCCACACGGGCAGTTCTCGCAGCAGCGCTTTGCCGTCCACTTTGCCGAGCGGGGCGCTGATGTCTCCGAAGCGTGAACCGTCTTCATCTTCCACACCGAGCAGCACGTCAAGACCGCCACCGTTGAGATCTGCGTCTACCAGCACGCTTTTGCATCCACGTTCCGTTAGTTCGCGGGCCAGCAGCGCCGCCAACGTGCTGGCACCGACTCCGGCGACGGCGGATCCGACCACCACGACGTGAGTGGAGCAGGTTCCGGTTGCGCTTCAACGGGTTTCATCCGTGTGGATGACGATTCCAACGGCGAACCCATGAAACCGCCCGCCACGGCAGGCCCGGCCCATCGTGCCGACGTTCGCGCGTCCACGGCGTTCTGCGGCGTATAGAACCGTTGCGGCGAGACCGTTTCCCGCCGAACGGTTTGCTGGGATCGAGTCGGCTGCCGCACTCTGGCCGCTGGCTGCGACCGGATTTTCGGCGAACACGTCACGCGTGCGTCACGGCCTCCGTATGACGGCAATGGGACCGGAGGGACCTGTAATGAAGAAATTGCATCGCTCATACCGCCGATTGAAAAACGAAACCACACATGGGTTCAAGCCGAAACGGCACCTGTGGTCGGAGAATGTGGGTTATCCACACCCTCGGCGTGTCATCCACACTTATCCACCGCAACGCGATTCGGCACATCGCAAGACATTACGCAACGCAGCACGGCGCAACGCAACAAAAAGGAAGACCCGCCGAAGCGGGCCTTCCTGCAAGAATCTTCGGAGCAGAATCGCTGCACAACAACATCGTCGTAACGGTAAGTCTATCCAATGCCCGTTCAACGTAACAACCTATCTCGGTCATACACACCTTGTGGGGCTCTGCTCTTCAGTTGTTCTTGTACTTCGTAATTATGCTCGCCATTGCGGCAAGTGCAAACCGAAACGGGACGATGTTCCGTATTTATCGCAACTGTTGCTTTCCGATCGCAAGAATCGCAAAAATGCTCCATGCTGTGCGAATCGCAACGCTTGCCTGTTCATTCACGTTCATTTGCCCCGAAAAAACGGCGTGTCGGAAGCATATTTCACCAACTCGGCGAACGAATGTTAACTCCTGCTTAATTTTCCTGAGTTCTGCAAGACATTCCAAGCACTTGAGGATAAAGTAGATAACTATGGCACAGATTTTTGACGCACCCTCAAAGGCGATCCTGCGCAGCCAGATAGCTGAGCATATCGCTGAGACCGATAAGAACGATAAGCGCGAGCTTCAGGCAGGCGAGGAACCGCTGCCGAACGACCGTTTCTTCGACCGTGAGCTGAGCTGGCTGAAGTTCAACAAGCGCGTCCTCGAGCTTGCCCAGGATGAGGACCTGCCGGTCATCGAACGCGCGAGCTTCGCCGCGATCTTCGCGAACAACCTCGACGAGTTCTTCATGGTCCGCGTGGCCGGCCTGAAACGCCGCATCGACACCGGCATCGCCGTGACGGCCGCTTCCGGACTGAGCCCGAGGCAGCAGCTGCGCGCTATCAGCGAGCAGGCCCACCGCCTGCAGGACGAGCACGCGCACTACATCATCGATCACATCCTCCCCGACCTGGCGAAGGAACAGATCGTGCTGCTGAGCTGGGACAAGCTCACCGCGGCCGAGCAGGAGCGCCTGTCGCGCTACTACCGTCAGCAGGTGTTCCCTGTCCTGACGCCGCTTGCCGTGGATCCGGCCCACCCGTTCCCGTACATTTCCGGCGGTTCCCTCAACCTCGCCGTGCTGGTGGAGAATCCGGCATCCGGCAAGTCGCACTTCGCCCGCGTGAAGGTTCCTGGCAACCTGAACCGACTCGTGCCGGTCGACGATCTGACCGAAGACGAGAGCACCAACGTGCGCTATGGCTTCATCACCATGGAGAACCTGATCATCGCCCACCTGGAATCCCTGTTCCCGGGCATGATCATCAAGGAGGCCCGCTCCTTCCGCGTCACCCGTAACGAGGACATCGACGTGGAAGAGGATGATGCCGAGAACCTGCTCAACGCCATGGAGAAGGAACTGCTGCGCCGTCGTTTCGGACCGCCGATCCGTTTGGAGATCTCCGACGAGACCAGCCCGTTCCTGTCCCAGCTGCTCGCCGACCAGCTGCGCGTGAGCGCCGACGAGGTCTACCGCCTGCCGGCGCCGCTTGACGCGACCGTGCTGTTCGAGCTCGGCAGCATCGACCGTCCGGATCTCAAGTACCGTCCGTTCATTCCGACCACCAATCGTCAGATCGCCGAAGTCGAATCGTCCCGTGCGCAGGACATTTTCGCCGCCATCCGCGAGCGCGACATCCTGCTGCACCACCCGTACGATTCCTTCTCGACGTCCGTGCAGGCGTTCCTGGCGCAGGCCGCGGCCGATCCGAAGGTGCTGGCCATCAAGCAGACGCTGTACCGTACGTCCAGCAATTCGCCGATCATCGACGCGCTGATCGACGCCGCGCATGCCGGCAAGCAGGTGCTGGCGCTGGTCGAGATCAAGGCGCGTTTCGACGAGGACGCTAACATCGCGTGGGCACGCAAGCTGGAACGCGCGGGCGTGCACGTGGTGTACGGCATCGTCGGCCTGAGACCCACTGCAAGCTGAGCCTTGTGGTGCGTCAGGAAGCCGACGGCCTGCGCCGCTACTGCCACGTGGGCACCGGCAACTACAATCCGAAGACCGCCCGCATCTACACCGACCTGGGCCTGCTGACCTGCGATCCGGTGGTCGGCCAGGATATGACCCGCCTGTTCAACCAGCTGTCCGGCTACGCGCCGAAGTCGAGCTTCCACCGTCTGCTGGTGCGCCGCGCACCGTGCGTTCCGGCTTGATTCAGCGCATCCGCCGCGAGGAGGACGCCGCACGCGCCGGCAAGGAAGCGTGGATCAAGATCAAGGTCAATTCCATCGTCGACGAGAAGACCATCGACGCGCTGTACCGTGCAAGCCAGGCCGGCGTGAAGATCGACATCGTGGAACGTGGCATCTGCGCGCTCAAGCCGGGCGTCCGGGGCTTTCCGAGAACATCCGCGTGCGTTCGATCCTGGGCCGTTTCCTTGAGCACAGCCGTATTTACGCGTTCGCCAACTCCGATGGCCCGCAGATCGGCGAAGGCCCTGCGGCCGGTCCGGAAGTGTGGATTGGTTCCGCCGATCTGATGCACCGCAACCTCGACCGTCGCGTCGAGGCGCTGGTCCGCATCGTGGCTCCGGAGCAGATCGACGAGCTCATCAAGTACGTCGATCTGCAGATGGCCGATTCCACCGCGTCTTGGCATATGCAGGCCGATGGCACCTATGTGCGCCATTGCAAGGATGAGGAAGGTCGACCGCTGGTCGACAGCCAGGAATACCTCATCAAGAAACACACGCGTCGACCGGTAAGGCACTGATCGATCGAGGCGAATGGCCGGTTCCGCACCTTGCGGGCCCGGCCATTTTCTGTATGTTCGGACGTCACGCGCCGCCGCCAGCCCGGCCCAGCCTAGAATAGGACAATATGAGCGAAAAGATGAGACGCATCGTGGAAGCCGCCGGCGGCATCGTATGGCGATGGAAGGCGGGCAGCGATATCGCGAACGATCCTGCGATCGCCAGTAGCAAATCTGCGCAGGAACAGCTCGACAGCATTGAAGTATGTATCGTGCACCGTCCGAAGTATGACGATTGGAGCTGGCCGAAAGGCAAGCTCGAGCAGAACGAGACGCATCGGCATGCGGCGGTGCGTGAAATCGGCGAAGAGACGGGGTCGCCGGTCAAACTCGGACCGTATCTGTGCGAAGTCGAATACCCGTTGTCCGAAGAGGGCAAGAAGACCCGGCATTCGCACGATTGCACGGCCGACACCAAGCACACGTTGTATTGGATGGCGCAGCCGATTTCCGCCGACGATGCCGAACATCTGCTGGACGCGTTCGGCCCGGTGCACCGCGCGGACGTGGGCGAGATCAACGATATCGTCTGGGTTTCCGTGCGTGAGGCGCGCAAAATACTGTCTCATTCGACCGATAAGGACACGTTGGCAGTGTTCGTGGACCGCGTGCAGGAGGGTGGCGCGACCGCGCAGAATCTGCTGATTGTACGCCATGCGAAGGCTGAATCGCGCAAGTCGTGGAAGGGCACCGACGCGAACCGTCCGATCACGCCGAAAGGCGCGGCGATGGCGTTTGCCCTCAACCGCGAGCTCGCCTGTTTCAACCCGACGCGACTGGCCACCTCGCCGTGGCTGCGCTGCCAGGAGACGTTGCAGGTGCTGAGCTGGCAGACCGAACGGCCGATGGAACACATCAACGCGTTGACGGAGGACGCGTTCGCCGAGCATCCGGCGGCCTCATGGCTGGCGTTCCGCGAGCAGATCACGCAGACGCTCAACAGCCGCGAAACCACGGCCATCTGCATGCACCGGCCGGTCATCGGCGGCATGTACGACCATTTGCGCGGCCTGTGCGCGCGTAAGCAGCTTGCCAAGCAGCTCATCGCAAAATCGCCATACATGCCTACCGGCACCGCCATGTCGCTGTTCATCATCGACACACCGCAAGGCCCCAGCATCATCGACATTCAGAAGGTCTCCCCCATTGTCTACTAACATGCACTACGGTTCCGGTTCAGTCGTTCCCAGCCGTTCCGCCGGTTTCACGAACACCGGTTCGCCGCGTCCGGCACGCCCCAGCCAGCTCGACCAGATGATGGCCGACAATATCGCCGGCGGCGCCGATCCGGCGGAAATCAACGAAATGTGCCATGCGTCGGCCGCGGCGCTGCTTGACCGCGTGCACCACACGCAGGACGCCGAACTGGTGGAACGTGTGCTGACGCTGGTGGACCGCGAAGGCGTGGACGTGATCGCCGAATTGTGGAGCCATGCCGACCCCGACTCGCTGCCGGGCATTCTGTGGCGACTGTATCTGCTGCGTACGTGGATGCGGAAGAACCGCGAATCGATCGCGCGACTGTGGCGCGTCGGCGAGCCCGTCGCCACCACCGCTTCCGCGATTGCCGGCGTGGACCAGGCACCGACGGAAGACGACATCGCACGTACCGCCGATTCGATTTTGGCCGGCGCGTTTACAGGCGATTTCGCCGTGGCACTTGAGCGGGCCGCCGCCTTCACCGACGTGGTTGCGTTGGGATTGCGTATCGAAGCGCGCAAACTGGCTTCGCTGGGCGGTTCCAGCGAGGCCGGATCATCTGATGTTTCCGACGGTTCCGCTGCGTCTGCTGCGGCCGGCAGCCACCCGTCGGCCGTTGAGAAGCGGGCGCGCGCGAAGGCTGCGAAACTGATGCACACAGCCGGCAACCTGTTCGCCACGGCCAAGGATTTCCGCCACGGGGCGAATCTGTGGCGGCGCGGACGATTGGAATAGGCCGTTCCACTGTCGTTTTCCACTACTGCTTTCCACCGCCGCTTTCCGTAATTTTCCCCCGTTTCATACCCCACGCGACACGGCGCTGCGAAGCGTCGAGCGCGACTGTACAATAGGAATTCGCGCCGGGCCATGCATAGCCCCGGGCTCCATTTTTGCCGCTGCGAGCGGCCTTTGCGCCGACAGGCGCTTTCGTGGTTCGGCGCTTTTCTCCTCTTTTGATGTTTTCCTGATTTTTCTCTGGCTTTCTTGCGATTTTCGATTGCCATCCAATCGGCGCTCATCTGGGTTTCATTTGACCGACCTACCGGCACGTTGCCGAACAGCCGATACATGGACTACGCTTAGAAACCATGGATATTCATGTTTTGAACCACCCGCTGGTGGACCACAAGCTCACCGTTCTTCGCGACAAGAACACTCCGTCCTCCACGTTCCGCGAGCTCGTTTCCGAACTCGTGATGCTCGAGGCCTACGAAGCCACCCGCGACATCGAAGTCGTGGACAAGCCCATCGAAACCCCGGTGGCTCCGATGATCGGCAAGCACATCGCCGCCCCGGCTCCGATTATCGTGCCGGTGCTGCGCGCAGGTCTGGGCATGCTCGACGGCATGACCAAGATGATTCCGTCCGCTGAAGTCGGTTTCCTCGGCATGAAGCGCGACGAGGAGAACCCGACCCAGCAGATCACGTACGCGAACCGTCTGCCGGAGGATCTCACCGGCCGTCAGTGCTTCCTGATCGACCCGATGCTCGCCACCGGCGGCACGCTCGTTGCGGCCACCCACTATCTGGCCGAGCGCGGTGCGAAGGACATCACCGCAGTGTGCATTCTGGGCGCTCCGGAAGGTCTGAAGTTCGTTGAGGAAAACCTCGACCCGTCCATCAAGTTCAAGCTGGTGCTGTGCGCCGTCGATGAGAAGCTCAACGACAAGTGCTACATCGTGCCGGGCTTGGGCGACGCCGGCGACCGTCTGTACGGCGTGATCGACTGAGCTGCCAATCGGAATAAATCAATCGAATAAAAATTCGGCCTGCTACCGCACCAATCATGCGATGGCAGGCCGAAACCATATAAAACCGGCTGTCGCCTGTCGATCATAGTCCGTCGACTAGCGCCCGGCCGCTGTCGCTCGCCGGGCAACTATCAGTCGGCTACTGTTCGTCGGGCACGAACGCTTCGAAGATGTGGCGGTCGAACTGGTCGCAGCACTGCGCGAATTCGTCGCGGCTGCGCACGGTCCACGACACCGGCACCGCACCCATGAACCGGGCCAGCTTCACCTGCGGGCTGTTGCCGCCCTTCCAATCGTAGGCGACGAAATCAGGACGGGAAATCCAGTCGAACAACAGCGCGCCGGCCGCGTATTCCTTGCCGAGCGCCACCGGATCGGTGGGCTTGTCCTCGCCGTACGGCCACCAAGACAGCTGGCCGCGGCACACTTCCGGACGGTTCTCCTTGTACCAGTTCACGGCGGCCGGGTTGAACGATTCGATTACGTACTTGCCGGAGTATGCCTGCAGCAGTGCGTCGCCCTTCTCCATAAGCTCCACGTCGCGCGGATCCCACTTGGAGTTGTCATCGAACTTATATTCCACAATCAGCGGCACACGACCAGCCACCACTTTGATCACGTCGGCGAATAGCGGCACATGCTGATAGTAGCCTTCCGGCGCGTTGTCCGGCGTGGTGACCAGCGGCGGTTCCTCCAATGCCAACGGCAACGGCGCGGCCTTGCATGCGCCCGGAGCGTCGGTCGGGAACAGCGGAATACGAGTCAGCTCGTCATACGTGAGATCGGCGATACGGCGCGGATCTCCGGCAACACGCATCAGGTCGCCGTCATGCACCACCACGACCTCGCCATCGCGCGTCATCTGCAGGTCCAGTTCGATACCGTACCCGGCTTCACAGGCGGCTGCGAACGCGGCAAGCGAGTTTTCAGGGGCAATCACGCCGGGTGTATCAGGGCTGCCGTACCCGGCTTTCATGGCCATGCGGCGGGCGAGCGCCACGTATTCGCCGCTTTCGTTGGCGTATTGCGCGGTCAGGCCGGAACCGGCGTCATGCAGACCGCGGTGCGCGTACCACACGTCCGGAACGGCCGGCACATAGTTGCGCCGCTTGTCGGAGAAGGAACGCGGGGCGATCGCCCACACCGCGGCTCCCGCCGCCACCGCGCCGCCGAGCAGCGCTTTCTTGAGAAACGACTTTGACATGGGCATCCTCCCTTGCGATTGACCCTGCTCACCGCATTTGCGCGCGCAATGAGCCACTTGTTACGAGCGTAGCCCAGTTTGCCGGTTTTCGCTCACGATTTCACCGATTATTCAGTTTCGTCGTTGCATATGGCGATTCCCACGCTCTAACGGCACCCACGTCGGCCTCGAAAGGCTTTCGCGGGACAAAATATGGAAGGGCGATTGCCGAGTCGGTAAGACTGGCTAATCGCCTTTTATTAGCGGACTGAGACGGTGAGGCTATGCGGCCAATCGGCGGCGTGATGCGGGGTGCGGGCCGCTGCGTTGCGGCGTTGGCTGGAGCGTTGGCGGAGCCCGTTTCGCCGTCCTTGGTAAGCGATGGCGATTCGAAACCGCCGTTGGTCACGAGGTTGCCGCCGTCGCCGCCTTCCGCGGCAACGGACACGTCGTCCACGAGATTGCCGTATGCGAGGTTGCCGTTGAGCGTGTTGTAGGCGCCAGCGCGAATACGGTGTCGTCGCCGTCCGCCGCGAATTCTCCTTCGTATTCGTTCCATCCGTTGCGCGTGTACTGGTTGAAGACGCTGCTGACGAATGTGATCGTCCAGGTGATGGGGAAATGCTCGGTGTCGGAGCAGTCATTGCCGGCGCGGTACCAGTGGCTCTGGTAGCCGTTGACCGTTCCGTTGCCCAAGGTGGCGGAGCAGAGCTTGAACGCGCCTTCGCCGCTGTCGGGGAAGGTCCAGCCGGGGCTGTCCCAACCGTTGCCGAACATCCACTCGAACATGTTGTGGAACAGGTCGGTGCCGCTACCCCATGAGAACGATGGCGGTTCGGCGCCATGCGTGTCCGCGGTGATGACCGCGAGTGTATCGAAACCGCTCTTCGAACCGGACGGACGCGCCCTGTGCTTCAGGGACCATCGGTATTTCGCGCCTTGTGTGGTGGCGAGCCGCTGGTAGATCGAATAGTTGCCGTTCGACGTGGCCGGCTTGCCGAATTGGCTGCCTTCGGCCGCGGCCACTTTCTCGCCGGTGCGCATGCGCAGGGAGTCATTGTCTCCGTTGCCGTTTTTGAAGACACTGCCGATTTCGATGCTGCCTGAAGTCGTGGTGGATTTCCAATACGGAACATCGCTGGTTTCACGGTACTGGTACACGTCCGGCTGTTCGAAACTGCCGTTCTGCAGGCTGTTTTCGGCGGAGACGGTGGCAACGTCGGAAGCGGCGGAAACCTCCGTCCCTTCGGCGGAATCCACTCCGACAAGGGGAATAAGGGGGATACCAAATCCAAGAATCAGGGCACAGGCGATCACGAGCGCGAGCACGCTCCGCTGGGATTTCCCGGCCTGCATGTCCTCTCCTCCATGGGAACCGGGTGGTGATGTCATCGTCGACATTGAGCATTATGCCACCAAAACAGTACCCCGTCAATGGGTCCATATTAGGGGGAGTGAAATCATTGACAACTTGTCTGATTATTCAGCAAAAAGCCGTGTCCTATCGAATAATCCGGGAACGCAAATGCAATCGCAAACGCAGATATGAACGCAATCACCAACACGAATGCGAGCGCGCCGCAACACAAGCCACCCGCAACGCAAGACGCCCGGCTACCGCTTCTTCGAATCGCGTCCTTTGAAGTAGATGTCGAACACGATCCAGACGGACAGGATGAACGCGATCACGTAGCCAAGGAAACCGACAATCGGAATGCCGAAAATCACCGGCTTGATGCCCGCGTAATACACAATCGACGAGCCGATGAACAGGCCGACCACGATCAGCGCCATCGTCAGCCTGTTCACCATGTTTGGCCAGCAGGTGGATCGGCTCCTGGGAGCCGACCATCTCCATGTTCACGCGCAACTGTCCGCGTGTGAGCATGCGGGAGGCCACTTTCATCTCGTTGGCGGCGGCCAGCAGGCTATGCAGCGCCTGATGGCTTTCGAGAGCCAGCGATTTCGTCTCGTCCTTGACGAAATCCTTCTTCGACGTGCTCGACGCGATGTGGTCGGAGATGATCTGGATCATGTTCACGTCGGGAATGAATTCGTCGAGCAAACCTTCCAAGGTGACCAGCGCGCGTCCGACCGTGGTGACGGTGCTCGGCACCTCGATGCCGTGGCGTTGCGCCATCTGCGTCAGGGCCGTCAGCATGGCGGCGATGTCCAGTTCGGCCAGATCCACTGTGCCGAATTCCTTGACGATCACGTCCAGATCGGCCAGCAATGCCGGATAATCCTCCGGATCGGCCTCAGCTCCGGCGAAACGCAGCAGACCGTCGGCAAGCTTGGGGGAATCCTGCTCGGCCACGGCGAAGATCATGTCCTTCAGCACGGAACGGGTTTGGCGTTGAGCCGGCCAGTCATGCCCAGGTCGAGCAGCACGATCTGCCCACCGCGCACCATGATGTTGCCGGGGTGCGGGTCCGCGTGGAAGAAGCCTTCGTCGAGTACCTGCGTGGCGTAGTTGTCCACGAGTTTGGTGCCGATTTCCTTCAGGTCGTAGCCGGCTGCAAGCAGCTCGTCCGGATGGGAGACGGAGATGCCTTCCACGTAGTCCATGACCACCACGTGTTCGGTGCATAGTTCCGGGTACGGCTTCGGGCAGTCCATGTATTTGTAGCGTTCGCAGAATCGTTTGAATTCCGCCAGATTGCGCGTTTCGATGAGGAAGTCGGTTTCCGATTCGAAGGTGTCCCACAGTTCCTCGACCACGCCGGACAGGTCCACCACCTGCGCGCTGCGCATGGTTTTGGTGGCGATTCCCGCGATGGTGCGCATGATGGACACGTCCTGCGCCATGGTTTCGCGCACGCCCGGACGTTGCACTTTGATGGCCACGTCCTCGCCGGTGAGCAGTTTCGCACGATGCACCTGCGCAAGGCTGGCCGAGCCGAGCGGGGTGGGGTCGATATGGTCGAAGATCTCGTCCACGGGCCGGCCGTATTCGTCCTCAAGCACCTGCAGCACCGTGCTGTATGGCATGGGGTCGGCGTCGGCGCGCAGTTTGGACAGTTCGTCGCAGAACGATTGCGGCAGGATTTCGGAGCGCATGGACAGGATCTGTCCGACCTTGACGAACGTGGGGCCGAGCGCTTCGAGCATGAGACGCATTTTGACGGGCGTGAGTCCGTGAACCACGTCGAATTTGTTGGCGATCTGCGCGATCTGCGCAAGACGCCGGAGTTTGCCGCGGCGGGTCAGATGGTAGCGCGCGGAGAACGTGTCTTTGCGCGCTCCGAAGATGCCGATGGTTTCGGACGATTGTGCGTTGGCACCGGCCGCTTTGCCGGTATCGTCCGTTTCGCCGGCATCGTCCGCGGATTCGTGGGCAAGCTCATCCGTCAGTCCGTTTGCTTGGGAGGCGGCGTCCGGCGAAGGGTCGGCCGTGGGGTTGATGACCGCGTTGACCCTGTCGGACAGCGTGACGGGCTCCACGCTTTCGGGGCGTGCCGCGTCCGGCTTGTCGGATGGGTGTTTCAAAGACATGTCACTGCTCGCAAACGGTTGGGAAATCGGCTGGAAAGCCCGCGATGCCAGACGAACGTTTCGCCGGCGTCGCGCGGGCATAGCAAATCGCCGTCCGGGCGCTCACATGCGCGGCAGACGGCGATACGAAAGACTGGAGCTACTCGGCCTTGTCTTCGGTTTCGGCCGGGGCTGCATCCTTGGCCTCAGGGGCTTCCTTAGCCTCTTCGACCTTGTGCTTGAGTTCGGCGTTGAGGGCCTTGCCCTGCTCGACGGTCAGCTCGCCCTTCTTGACGAGGTCGTCGACGATTTCCTGGCTCTTCTCAACAGTGGTCGCCAAGGCACCGACGCCGGCGAGAAAGACCTTGCGCAGGCCGTCACCAAAATTAAAATCAGCCATGATGTCCTCCTTTAGGTGATGGTGGTACCACTCTATCGCATTTTCTTCACATCTGCGCCGAGCGAAACCGGTCAATCGCATAAAAAAGTGGCGGATATCGACGTTCAGCGCAGGCGGTGCGATTGCCGGCGAACCGGCATGGCAGCCGTCAGCGCGGACGGGACATGGCCACGCGGCGAGCACGGTCGGCGATTTCGTCGATGCGATGCAGGGCGGCCCGTTGCGCGTCCGTCTGTCCGGCGGCGGCCGGATCGAACGTGCCGTAACGGCGTTCGACGGCGGTGCGGATCAGGAAATCGGCGATCGCGGGATTCTTCGGCAGCAGCGAGCCGTGCATGTACGTGCCGATCACGTTGTGGACGCGCGCGCCTTCCGTATGGTCCTCGCCGTTGTTGCCGGTGCCGTCCTGTTCGACGGTGCCGAGCGGCTGCACGCCGTCACGCAGGAACGTCTGTCCGGAATGGTTTTCGTAGCCGATGATCTTGCCGAAATCGGCGGAGGTTTCCGTAAGATTGCCGATCATGCGTGTTTCCTGGCCGACCGTGTACGCGCCAATCACGCCGATGCCGTCGAGTCGGGAGCCGTCGACCGTTTCGAAATACTCGCCGAACAGCTGGTACAGGCCGCAGATCATCAGCATCGGCACGCCGTCCGCCGCGAGCGAACGCAGCAGGTCGGCGCGTTGGAAGAAGTCGTCGATGATCTTCTTCTGGCCGGTGTCCTGGCCGCCGCCACCCAGAATCATGTCCACGTGCTCGGGCCAGTCGCAGCCCTGGTTGTAGGCGTGTACGCGCGGCTCGTAGCCGTACAGCGCGAGCCGGCGCTGGATGGTGAGCACGTTGCCGGAATCGCCGTAGATGTTCATATCCTTCGGATACAGCGACACGATGTCGATGACCTGGCTCATATCGTCTCCTCGTCTTCCTTCCGCTGTTTTGCTTTGCGATTGCGCGGTTTCGTTTCGCGCGGCGCTCACTTGCCCACGCCGGCGTCGGCCACGTCGGCGATTTTGGCGAGCGCGGCACGCGTTTTCAGCATGGCCGTGTACGTGCAGTAGATGTGTTTGGGGGTGCCAGAATTCGCGTTCACGAAGTTCACGACCGATTCCTCCAGGTCGGTGCTGACCGATTCGACCGGCACCTGATCGTATTCGAGGCGCAGGGCCATGTCCCACGCGCGTACGCCGGACACGGCTTTGACGCCGGTGCCGCGCAGCGAGGTGAAGTCCACGTCCCACAGCCAGCTCATGTCGCGGCCGTCGGCGTATTCGTCGTTGATGCAGATCATGGTGTCGCAGCCTTCGGGCTTGAACGAGGCCAGCGACAGGCGGAAGCCCATGGGGTTTTTGACGAGCAGCAGTTCCACGGGAGTGCCGTTCACGGTGATGACCTCGCCTCGGCCGAATGCCGGTGTGACCTCGCCGGCGGTGTCGATCATGGCCTGCGTGGTGGCGTGCGCGAAGGCGATCATACGGGGTGAGACGCCTGCCGCGCGCAGAATCTCGTCCGCAGCGGCCTGGTCGATGGCGTCATGCGAGCCGTTGCCGTCCGTTTCGGTACCGGTATCGGCGCCGTCCGCGTCGACACTGTCGGCGAGCGCGTCTTCGAACGGCAGGAACATCGCCTGCGCGTCCGCTGCGACGGCGCGCACCACGGCGAGCGCGGCGGCCGCGTTGTACAGGTTGTATACGCCTTCCAGTTTCACGGCCGTCTCATACGTTTCGCCGTCGATCGCGAAGGTGGCGCGGTGGTCGCCCACGGCGCGCAACGTCACGTCGGCGGGCAGCGCGTCGGGACCGTCCTGCGGTTGCGATGTGGCCGGCGCGGCAGCCGCAACGACATCGGCAGTATCGCCGGCATTGCCCGAATCGCCAATATTTCCGCCATGTTCCGCACTGTCGTGCGCTTCCGCGTCAACAGTGGTGCTCATGTCGTCATCCGACGGGAAGAAGCCGCGCAACGATTCGTCAAGGCCGAAGTAGCGTACTTCCACGCCGTCTTCCGTATGCGCCACGTCAGCAAGACGGGCGATGCGCGGGTCCTCACGGTTGAGCACGACGGTACCGGTGGTGGCTTCCGCAGCTTTGGACAGCAGTCGCGCGGTGTTGTCGATCTCGCCGAAACGGTCAAGCTGGTCGCGCATCACGTTGAGCAGCAGGCAGTAGTCGGGCGGCACCTGCTTGACGAAATGCACGGCGTACGCCTCGTCGAGTTCCAGCACCGCGATGTCGGCGTCGAGTTTGCCGGAAAGCGAGACTTCCGCAAGCAGCGACGAAACCACGCCACGGGTGAAGTTCGAGCCGGTCGGGTTGGTGAACACCTTCAATCCGAGCGATTGCAGCATGCTGGCCACCATGCGTGTGGTGGTGGTCTTGCCGTTCGTGCCGGAGACGAGCACCACGCCGAGCGGCAGTTGCGCCAATGTGCGCGACAGGAATTGCGGGTCGATGCGTTCCACGATTTTGCCGGGGAATGCGCTGCCACCGCCGTGCGCCAAACGGGAGGCCGCGCGCACGGCCTTGCCGATCAACGGGGTCGCGAAGGAATTCCAAGCCATATCACACCGCCTCCTGCTGGGACTGATAATCCTGGGGCATGTCCTTGAACTTCGAATACGCGCCAAGGAACGCAAGATTGAACGTGTCGGTCGGACCGTTACGATGCTTCGCCATGATGATGTCGGCCTCGCCCGGGCGGTCCTCCTTGTCGTAGGCGTCCGGACGGTGCACGAGGAACACCACGTCGGCGTCCTGTTCGATAGAGCCGGATTCACGCAGGTCGGACAGCTGCGGCTTCTTGTCCTGACGCATTTCGGGGCCACGGTTCAGCTGGCTCAGTGCCACCACCGGCACTTCCAGCTCCTTGGCGAGCAGCTTCAGCGCACGGGAGAAGTCGGACACTTCCTGCTGGCGGCTTTCCACGGCCTTGCCGGAGGTCATGAGCTGCAGGTAGTCGATGACGACGAGTTTCAAATCGTTCGTCTGCTTCAGTCGGCGGCATTTCGCGCGGATTTCCATCAGGCTCATGTTCGGGCTGTCGTCGATGAACAGGGGCGCGTTCTGCAGCTTGCCTTGCAACTCGTTCAGGATGGCCCAACGTTCCGGCGTGATGTCGTCCGCGCGGCGCATGGCGGCGAGCGGAATGTTGGATTCAGCGGAGATGATACGTTGCGCCAACTCGTTTTTGCTCATTTCCAAGCTGAAGATGATGGTCGTCAATCCGTGATGCAGCGCCGCGGAACGGGCGAAATCCACACCGAGTGTGGACTTGCCCATGGCCGGCCGGCCTGCCACGACGATCATCTGGCCGGGCTGCAGGCCCTGCGTCACGTCGTCGATGTCGCGGAAGCCCGTCGGCACGCCTCGGGACACTTCGCCGCTTTGCAGACGGTCGAGCTGGTCAAGCGTATCGGCGATGACGGTGCCGATCGGCGCGTAGTCCTGCCGCACTTTGCCGGTGGACATCTCATATACTTCGGCCTGCGCCAGGTTGACGACGTCTTCGGCCTGCGAGCCTTCTGCGGTGTAGCCGAGCTGTGCGATTTTGGTGCCGGCCGCGATCACATTACGCAGGATGGCGCGCTGATGCACGATGTCGGCGTAATACGTGGCGTTTGCGGCGGTCGGAACCGATGCGACCAGGCTGTGCAGATAGTCGGAGCCACCCACTTTTTCCAGATTGCCTTCGGCGAGCAGCTCGTTGGCCACCAGCACGGCGTCGACCGGCTGGGAGGCCGAGAACAGTTTGATGACCGCTTCGTACACGGTTTGGTTGCGTGGCTGGTAGAAGTCGGACACGTCGATCATCTGCGATACTTCGCCGATGGCGTCCTTGCTCATCAGCATGCCGCCCAACACCGCCATTTCGGCGGCGTCGTCATGCGGCGGCACGCGGTCGAACAGGGCGTCGCGCACGGCTTGGCCGGACCGGCCGTTCATGCCGTTCGCACCGTTTCCAGCGTTCGAAAATCCGCGGTTCTGCGCCGAACCGTTGTTCCAAGAGTCGTTCTCCGCCATGTCCCTCCAACCGCAGCAGTCAATCGAATGTGTTCAATACCGAGGAAAACCATAATACGTGCGTGCCGTCACGACCGGTGTTGCATTGAGATTATGGATGAATCTCCGCATCCACCGAACGACACGCGCGAATGGCTTTGGTGTGGATAAGAAAGTCGAAAAAAGCCGAGTTATCCACATATTGGGGATAACCATGTGGAAAACGTTTCGACTTATCCACAGAGTGGGGATAACTGAGTGGACAACTTGGGGACATCCTAAAGCATGTACCCCGATTCCCTTATTTCGATTTGCCGAAGTGAACGGAAGGTGATATGCACCCCGCTTTTCCGTAAACGACGAGAAATACGGGGGCATATCGGCTTGGCGCATGCGAGAAACCGGCGCTCACATGTGGTATCGGGTGGCGTTGTACATGGTGCGCACCAACGTTTCACGCCATTTGCTCCACCCGTACTGTTTGGAGATGGTCTCGCCGGACGTGGCCCCCAACGAGGAGCCGTCGGCGCGGGTCAGGTCGAACAGCATGTCGAGCAGCACGGGATTATGGTCGAGCCGGCCGGCCAGATCATCGCCGACGTTGGGATCATTGGGATTGCGGCCTGTGGCGAACTCCGACAATGTCAGATGCTCGCGTACCAGCAGCGTGACCCAGCGGACGATGTCGCGGTCGAATCCCATGCGTTCCACGACCACGGTCGCATGTCGAGCGCCTTCCGCCGCATGGTTGGCCACCCCCGGTCGTTTGCCGATGTCATGCAGGATGCCGGCGAGCAGCAGCGCCTCGTAATGCCGGTCGTCGTACCGCCCACCGCTGGGTGTTTCACGGCCGAGCCGCGTGACGACCTCCACCATGTGCCGGTCGATCGTATAGCGGTGCGCGGCGGACGCGCTTGGCCGGTTGCGCACGCCCAACCATTCGGGGATGAGCTTGCCGGGCACGTCGATGAAATCGATGTCTTCCCACACGTTGAGCAGCGCGGGGCCGGAAGCCAGCAATCGTATGAACAGTTCACGCGATTCGTCCGTCCAGTTGCGGTCGCCGATAGGGCACTTTTTGAGGTTTCGCAACGTTCCCGGGGCGATTGGCAGGCCGAATTCCGCGGCTGCGACGGCCACGCGCAGCACGAGGTTCGGGTCGGCGGCCGGTTCCGCGCCCGGAGCGAGCACGATTTCCTCTTCATGCTTGGCCACGCCGGGGGCGATCACATCGAAGGTCGGTGCCTGACGTTTGCCGCCGCCGCGCGGCTGGAACACTTGGAAGAAGGCGAATCGCGGCTTGTCGTGCGTCAGCGAATGCTCGGCGCGCGACGCGGTGGAATCAAGGGAGAACGCGATCTGACGGCCGACGCGTGCCAGCAACGTTTGCAGATCGTCGATCGACTTCGCCTCACGTTCGCCATCGGGCAGCGTCGGATCGGCCAGACCGAGCATCGCCGCGACTTTGGCTTGGTAGGGCGATAGCAGCATGTTCGTATCTTTGCCGGCGACCAGATGGATGCAGTCGCGCACGTCCAGCAACCGTTCGACGGCGTCGTCATACGTGCCGTGCGGACGGTCGGCAAGCCAGGATGCGGCGAGCGCGGACACCAATACGGAGTCGCGCAAACCACCGCGTGCCTCTTTGATGTCCGGCTGGTTGATGTAGGCCATGCGGCCGAATTCGTCGAGGCGCGATTTGGCGGAGCCGAGCAGTTCCGGCAGACGTTTGCGTGCGGCCTTGCGCCATCGTTCCAATATGGATACGGCTGTGCTTTCGATAAGTCCAGTGTCCCCCGCGATCGGCGCCACGTCCAGCCATCCCATGGCTGCGGGCAGGTCGCGGTCGGTGACGGCCTCGCATTGCGCGACGGTACGTACCGACTGGTCGAGGTCGAGGCCGGAATCCCAAATCGGATACCACAGTTTGTTGGCGAGCTCGTTGAGCTGCTGGTCGGTCAGCGCGTGCGGTTCGTAGATGACCGCCAGATCAAGGTCGGAGCTGGGGCCTACCTGTCCACGTGCCAGCGAACCGACCGCGCCGAGACCGATGCCGGTTGCCGGAACATCGAAGGAAACCGTCTCGCAGGCTTCGTTCCACAACTGTGTGAGATTGCCCATGGCCAAGTCCGTGCGGGCTTTGCGTTTCGCCGCGCCATTGCGGTAGACGCCGTCGGCGCGGGGCTGGCTCATGGCCATGAACCGTTGTTTGAGACCATCGACTGCTGAAGTCATAACGCACGTTCCTTATGAAACCTATGACGACTTATGACAATCCCCGCACGGCGCGAGGCACGTACGGGGATGTGTCGTAATTGATAACCCGAACTTCAAGCCCGGGGGTCTTTATTTCATCTTGTCCGAATCGGCCCGATCACAAGGCCGGACGGATCAGATGGCGGCGGAACCGGTTTCGCCGGTGCGCACGCGGGTCACCGAGTCAAGCGGAGCCACCCAGACCTTACCGTCGCCGATGGTGCCGGAGCCGGCGGACTTGACGATCACGCCAACCAGGGTTTCGGCATCGGCGTCGTCGGACAGCACCTCGATGCGGATCTTCGGAATGAGATCCACGGTGTATTCGGCGCCACGGTAGACCTCGGTGTGGCCGCGCTGACGGCCATAACCGTTTGCCTCGGACACGGTCAGGCCGTGCACGCCCGCGGCTGCGAGGGCTTCCTTGACATCGTCGAGTTTATGGGGCTGGATGATAGCGGTAATGAGCTTCATCTCACTTCACCTCCTTGAGGACGGAGCTGGCGGTACCAGCAAAATCGTAAGCACGTTCGCCCTGGTCGGCAAGATCGATGCCGCCGACTTCCTGGGCTTCGGTGACGCGCCAGCCGATCGTCTTCTCCAGAGCGAAGGCGATGATGCCGGTGATGACGGCGGACCAGACGATGGCCACGAGAGCGACGATGAGCTGGACGACCAGCTGCCTCCAGTCGCCGCCTGCGAACAGGCCGGTGCCTTCGCCGAAGAAGCCGATGAGCACGGTGCCGGTGAAGCCGCCAACGCCGTGGACGCCGACGACGCGAGGGAATCGTCATAGCCGAGCTTGAACTTCAGACCGCAGGCCAGGCAGGTGAGCACACCGGCGATGGCGCCGAGGACGATGGCCCACAGCGGGGAGACCACATCGGCGGCCGGGGTGATGGCGACGAGGCCCGCGACGATGCCGGAAGCGGCACCCATTGCGGTGTAGTGGCCGGTGCGGATCTTCTCGGTGAAGCCCCAGGAGAGCATTGCCGCAGCGGTTGCGGCGGACGTGGAAACCCACGCGTAGCCGGCGGTGCCGTTGGCTGCGAAGGCGGAACCGGCGTTGAAGCCGAACCAGCCGAACCACAGCAGGAAGGCGCCGAGCATGACGAACGGAACATTGTGCGGGCGGAACGGCTGCGTGCCGAAGCCCTTACGCTTGCCGATGATCAGCACGATGACCAGAGCGGCGACTGCGGCGTTGATGTGGACGACCGTACCACCTGCGAAATCGTGGGCGGCTGCGCCGATCGCCTGGGAAATGGCGCCGTCGGCGGACAGCAGGCCGCCGTTCCACACCATGTGGGCGAGCGGAGCGTAATCGAACGTGATCCACAGCGCCACGAAAATCATCCACGTGGAGTACTTCACACGTTCGGCGATGGCGCCGCAGATCAACGCGACGGTGATCATGGCGAACGCGGACTGGAAGGCCACGTCGACGCTGACCGGGTAGTTGTTGCCGTTCAGTGCGGCCGATGTGAAGACGCCCTTATCGGAAACCATGGTGTCCTTCAGCAGGAAGCCGGTTGCCGGGTCGCCGAAGATGCCGCCGACCGAGGTGCCGGCGTAGGCGATCGACCAACCCCACAGCACCCACATGATCATCGTGACGGACAGTGCGGCCGCCTCCATGATCATCATATTCAGCACGGCCTTGGCGCGGACCATGCCACCATAGAAGAACGCCACACCAGGCGTCATGAGGAACACAAGGGACGCGGAAGTCAATATCCACGCGGCATTTCCAGAATCAAGCTGGCCCATGTCACCCTCCTCTTTCTTTCTCTATATTTGGTTCAACATTTCCGTCCCCATCGTGTGGGGCTGACAGAACGATATGGAACGCCGGCCGCGTTTTGAAAAAACGTTACGACGTGTTACGCCAACGTAACGCCATCCGCGCGAAAACGTCAACCTACGCCGAAAAATGGCGGAATTCCAACGAAACTGGCGGTACGGAAATACGGAAGGCATAATCGCCCGGCAATCGCAATATGAAATTGCGACGGTGGACGGAAGCGGCGGGCAACGCTGCGGACGGAGTAAGTTGGGTAGCTGAAACTTACGGAACACGCGTGGCACGCGACGAGAGAACGCCGCGTACGGCGAGCGCGTGGCATGTACACCGAACGCGCGGTGCGGCGAACGTATGGCGCGCGTAACGAGAGAGCGGCGAGGACCATGGCAACGTTCATCATTTCACTGTGCGCCATTTTGATGCTGACCACGGTTTCCGGGCTGATCTGCCGCAAAGCGCAGCTGCCGGAAGTGATCGGGCAGATCCTCGTCGGCATTCTCGTGGGCCCTTCGCTGCTGGGCGTGATGCACATGAGCGATTCGCTGTCATTGTTCAGCGACCTCGGCATCATCATCCTCATGTTTTTGGGCGGTGTCGGCTGCGACCTGCAGTTGCTGAAGAAATATTCGAAGGCGGCGGTCATCATCGCGTGCATGGGCGTGGTGTTCCCCGTGGCGGTGATGGGTGGAGTGAGCCTGCTGTTTGGCTTCAAGCCGATTCCGGCTGCGTTCATCGGCGTGGTGTTCTCCGCCACGTCCGTGTCGATTTCCGTGGCGGTGCTGAAGGAAGCCGGACTGCTTGATTCGAAGGAAGGCGTGTCGATTCTCGGCGCGGCCGTGGCTGACGATGTGATCGGCGTGATCCTGCTGTCCGTGATGTGCACGCTCGTCAACACCGGCAGCGTGGACGTGGCAGGGCTGGGTTTGATTCTGCTCAAGCAGGTGCTGTTCTTTGTGGCGGCCGCCGTGGTGGTGGTTTGGGTGGCGCCGGCGCTGATGACGCTGGCTGGCGTGCTGAAGGCGCCGTCCGGCATCGCGGTGATGGCCGTGATCATCTGCCTGGCGATGGCGTGGGCGTCGAATCTGGCCGGGTTGAGCTACGCGGTGGGCGCGTTTTTCGCCGGCATCGCGGTAAGCAACAGCGATTACGCGGAGGACGCGGACCGGTATATCGAGCCGGTTGGAGACACGTTGTTCGTGCCGGTGTTCTTCGTGGGCATCGGCCTGCAGACCACAGGCGTGGACGATACGAAGATGATTGTGTTCATTGCGATCATGACGGTTCTCGGCGTGATCACGAAGGTCGTCGGCTGCGGTTTGGGTGGCCGCATGGCCGGTTTTGGCGGCGCTTCGGCGCTGATGATCGGCGCGGGCATGGTACCGCGTGGCGAGATGGCGTTGATTACCGCGCAAATCGGCTTCAACGAGCATGTGCTCGGCAGCGAATACTATTCGACGATCATCTTCATCATTTCACTGGTGACGCTGGTCGCGCCGCTGCTGCTGAAGCTGACGATCCGGAAGGTGCCGGGAGTGGGGGCTGCGGCTGCCGGTGCGGCTGGCGCTGAGCAGTAATCGCAATACGAAAACCTCCCGCCACGCACGGAACGTGACGGGAGGTTTTCGCTACGGAAATCGCAAATCCGGAAAATATGGGAACGTCAGGCGAGGATACCGTCGACGAAGCCTTCCGGATCGAACGGGGCGAGGTCGTCCGGGCCTTCGCCCAGGCCGACGAGCTTGACGGGCACGCCAAGCTCCTTCTGCACGGAGATGACGATGCCGCCCTTGGCGGAGCCGTCGAGCTTGGAGAGCACCACGCCGGTGATGCCGATCGCTTCGGCGAACACCTTGGCCTGCGTCATGCCATTCTGGCCGGTGGTGGCGTCGAGCACGAGCAACACCTCGTCGACCGGAAGGTTCTTTTCGGTAACGCGGCGGATCTTGCCGAGCTCGTCCATGAGGTTGGACTTGTTCTGCAGGCGGCCGGCGGTGTCGATGATGAGCACGTCGGCGTTCTCTTCCTTGGCTTTGGCGCTGGCTTCGAACGCGACGGACGCCGGGTCGGCGCCGTCCTTGTCGGAACGCACGACCGGCACGCCCACCTTGGCGCCCCAGGTCTCCAGCTGGTCGGCGGCGGCCGCGCGGAACGTATCGGCGGCGCCCAGCATGACCTGCTTGCCTTCGGAGACGAGCAGTCGGGACAGCTTGCCCGCGGTGGTGGTTTTGCCAGTGCCGTTCACACCGACCATGATGATGACGCTCGGTTTGTTCGCACCTTCCTTGTCGGCGTTGAGCGACGGTCGACGTCGGTGCCGACGAGCTTCAGCAGCTTGTCCTTCAGCGCCGCACGCACTTCGGCCGGATCGGACTGGCCGGCGATGCGGGCGTCGTTGCGCAGTTCCTCGACGAGCTGTTCGCTGGCTTCCGCGCCCACGTCGGCGAGCAGGAGGGTGTCTTCGACGTCCTCCCAGTCGGCTTCGGAGAGCTGGTCCTTGGCGAGGATGTTGAACAGGGCCTTGCCGAACGGGTTGCCGGACTTAGACAGGCGCGCCTTGAGGCGCTGCATGCGAGTACCGGCGGCTTCCGGGGTTTCGACGGCTGGGGTCGCGGATTCAGTTACGGCTGACCCGACCGGAGTTGGTTCAGTTGCCACTGGCGATTCAGGTGTGGCAGACGAAGTCGCGGATTCCGCGGTTTCCTTGGTTTTCTCAGCGTTTTCGGCACTTGCGGCGGCAGATTGCGCGGCGGACTTCTCCGTAGCCAAACGAGCATCGGCCTTCGCCTTCGCCGCTTCCGTGGACTTGTCCACGGCGGACTTGCGGCTCTTACCGAACCACCATCCGCCAATCGCAAGTAATGCCGCGATAACGACGACCACGACAATCGCAATAATCACATTCGTATCCATGGCTCCAGCCTAAAAAGCGCAACGGACACGCCACTCATCTCTGCCAGGGCAGGCAATGGGGCTATCCACGGGACGTGAAAAACTGGGCAATATGGCCAATACATCCAGAATGACGTCGTATCAGCGGCGCGAACAGCTTATCGAAATCGGTCGATCGCTGTTCGCGGCCAAGGGATTCGAAGCAGTGAGCGTGGAAGAGATCGCCTCGACCGCAAAAGTGTCGAAACCCATCGTCTACGAACATTTCGGAGGAAGGAAGGCCTGTACGCCGTGGTGGTGGACCGCGAGATGCGCGCGCTCACCGACGTTCTCATCAACGCGCTGTCCGACCCGCAGGCGCATCCGCGCCAAATCGTGGAACGCACCGCGCTTGCGCTGCTCACCTACGTGGAGGAGAACGCCGAAGGCTTCCGCGTGCTCACGCGCGATTCGCCGAAAACCGACCCGTCCAACTCGTTCAATTCGCTGCTTGGAGACATTGCCGTACGCGTCGAGGACATTCTCACCGACGCGTTCAAACGCCAGCATCTGCCGGCCAAAAGCGTGCCGTATTACGCGCAGATGCTCATCGGCATGACCGTGTACACCTGCCAATACTGGGCCGACCAGCGCAAGCTCAGCAAGGAGCAGCTCGCCGCGCACATCGTGAACCTGGCATGGTATGGGCTGAGCCGCATGGAAGCCAAGCCGGAACTGCGCTACGAAAGCGAAAAGGCCGCCCGCGAGGCGGAAAAGCAGGCCGCGCGGGAAGCGAAGGCGATCGCCAAGCAGGAGAAGCAGGGCAAGAAGGCTGCGAAATCGCAGGAGAAGGCGGTTGCTGCGGGAGATGACGCGACGGACGGGACGACCGTGACGGACGGATCGCAAGCAGTAGGCAAATCGCAAGCGGCAGACGAATCAAACGAATCAGACGAGACGAACGAATCGCAAAAACCGCAAAGCCCGCACGAATCGCAAAAACAATCAACAATTGACGAAAACTGACATACCGTCACCCGAAATGACCCTAGGGGAAATTTCAGGTGCAGATTGCGTATTTCAGGGTGCCGTTTGTGCGCAAAACCGCGCCCCGGAACCGCACATGGTGCTACGTTAGTTTCGTTATGCTTTTGGCCGGAGCGGTCGGCCAGCCGCACGGCCCGACACGAGCCCGATCCGAGGAAGAATATGCAGGAGAAGAAGACGCTCACCTTCGTGGTGCCCGCGTACAACATGACGGAATACCTGGAACGGTGCGTCGAATCGTTGATCGCGTCGAAGCGCAACGACGACATCGAAGTGCTGATCGTGGATGACGGCTCGTCCGACGGCACGCTGGAGATGGCGAAGACGTTCGAGGCGCGCAATCCGGGAATCGTGCGCGCGATCCATCAGGAGAACAAGGGCCACGGCGGCGCGGTCAACACCGGCATCGCGGCGGCGAGCGGCATGTACGTGAAGGTCGTGGACGCGGACGATTGGGTCGGCCCGGAATCGCTCGAACAGGTCATGGCCGTGCTGCGCGGCGAGGTCGGCAAGGACGAGCCGCTCGACATGCTCGTCACCAACTATGTGTATGACAAGGTGGGCAAGCGCAACAAGCACGTCGTGAACTTCCGTCACGCCATGGAGCCCGGCAAGCGGCTCACTTGGGACGATCTGGGACATTTCGGCCTGACCGAATACATTCTCATGCACGCGCTGATCTACCGTACCGCCGTGGTGCGCGAATCGAAGATGCAGCTGCCGGAACACACGTTCTACGTGGACTTCATCTACGCGTACCAGCCGTTCCCGTGGGTCAAGTCGCTGCAATACGTGGATACGCCGTTCTACCACTATTTCATCGGCCGCGACGGGCAGAGCGTGCAGACGGACGTGATGATCCGACGCGTGGACCAGCTGCGGCTCGTCAACCAGTGCATGGTGCGCGCCACCCCCGAACGAGGTACGGTGCCAGACGGCCTATACCGCTACATGATTCATTTTCTGGCGATTCAGAGTTCCGTCGCGAGCGTTTTCATGATTTTGTCGCGCGATCCGGAGAATTACGAGAAGAAGAAGGCCATGTGGGCGGATATCGAGGCGTATTCGCCGACGATTTACAAGGACGTGCGTAAGAAGGCGATGTCGCGCGCGCTGAACCTACATGGTTCGCTCGGCCGGTTTGTGATTCGAAAGGGATATTTCGTGGCGGAACATGTGGTCGGGTTCAACTGATTTCGCGCGGGTTTCGCGGGTTTCGCAGGTTTCGCGCGATAGAGGGTTTACGCGATATTGCGTGAGTATTGCGATTATTGCGATCGGCTAGGCGCTCCTGTGTCCGTTTCTGGTGATTCGGACACAGGAGCGCTTCATTTTGATGCCTGTGTGTCCGATTCGGGAGAAACGGACAGTTAGATAGGTGAAATTGGCCCCTGAGTGCGTTCTGCAGAATCGGACACTCAGGGTACCGGATTCATATGCCACGTGCCGATTCGCCAGAATCGGACACGTGAAGCGTCAGCGGGCTTAGTTCCAGCGATCCGACATGGCGAAACTGTTGTGCATGAGGTTGCTGGACGTATACAGCACGTCGCCGAGCAGCTTCGTATTGCGCGATCGCAAATATTCCGCCATTTCGTCGTTGGCCGCCGCGAGACGGACCGAAACGGACACAGAACCAGCACTGGCGTCCGCCTCCGCACCACCAATCGCAAGCTCGCCATCCGTACGTTCCACCAGACGGTGGCCGAAGGAACGGACATCTTCCGAGAAGCCCTCGACCGCGTTGCTGGTCTCGTAGAAGTGCGCGTCGGCGAGCGTTGCAATCAGGCGGTTCGTCCAATACAGGCAGTCCGTGGAGACTTCCGGCGTGGTGTCGCGCAGGTAGGCGGGGGTGTCGTCGACGTTCGCATAGAACGGGGCGGACGTGGTGAACGCGCCGGAACCGTACGAAATCCACATGATCGAACGGCTTTCGACGGGCGCGTACGGGCGAATCTGCATGGCCACCATGTGTCCGGTGCGGTTGATGCCGATCGGACGGTAGCGATGGCGGCTTTCCTCAGTTCCCTGCGTGCCGTACGGGTCATACGGGGTGCCTTCGAAGTGCGAACCGAGCAGGAAGTCGACATCCTCGACGGTCACGGCATTCTCCGGTTCGAGACACCATGGAATATCGTCCGATTCAGGGGTAAGGTTTTCCGCGTCGGCCGGATCGAGATAGCGGTACATGTACCAGGCGCGTGGCGTGTTGTAGATGTGGTCCTTCGCGGTGGCGGTGCCGAATACGATACGCGGGTTGCAGTGGCCGCCGTTCATGCCGCCCTGCGTACCCGCCGCGCGCCCAAGATGGTGCGTTTCGATGAATTCCTGCAGATCGGCGCTACACATGAATTCACGTGCGTCGCTGAAGGCGTCATCAAAATCGAAATAGTCGATGCCAAGCTGGTTGGGGATGATCGCGCATTTGTCGTCCGGCACGCGGCGGGCGATCCAGTGGTGGCCGCCGATGGTTTCGACGTACCAGATTTCGTCCACGTCGGAAATGATGATGCCGTTCGATTCGTACGTTCCGTACGTTTCGAGCAGTTCGGCCAGACGTTTCACGCCTTCGCGCGCGGTGTTGACGTACGGCAGCACGAGGGTGATGATGTCTTCTTCGCCGATGCCGCCTGGGGTTTCCGGCTTACCATTGGCTTCGTCGGCTGGCTGCAATACGACCAGCGGGTCGGCACCGAGCACGCGTTCGTTGACGGCGATGGTTTCGGTGGCGCTCATGGCCACGTTGCGTTCGCTCACGCCCGCTTCCGCAAGGATTCCACGGTTGGGTAGCACGTTCGGCACGATGCTGTACCGGCACGGATCGTCCGGAAGGTCGATTTCGACGTGGCTCAGCACACTGCGGTAGTGCCGCGGCTGCTCCTGCGGTGCGACGACTACGAATTTCTTGGGATCGTAACGTCCCGAACCAGAGTCGTCATCTCGGGCGATGATGGTCGAACCGTCGTAACTTGCTTTTTTGCCTACAAGAATTGTGGTACATGACATGGTTTCGATTGTAGGCACACCAACACTCCGAGGCCATTTCGACGCCCGTCCGCGCCCGTGGTGGCGATTGGTCCGAATATGCTGTATACTGTGTTGCTGTTGCCCCTCTAGCTCAACGGTTAGAGCAGCGTCCTTTTAAGTCGTGGGTTGTGGGTTCGAATCCCACGGGGGGCACAGGTTCGAAGTCCTGGAAGCCGATGGCTCTCAGGACTTTTTCATTTGTTTCGGGATGAAGGTCTCAGCACTTCAATACGGAACGCACCATATCGCGCACCACCTTCGCTCACGAATCGCAATTTCGGTTGATTATTTCGCGACGTGCGCCGAAAAGTATGGAAAATAAGGCGATTTATACCCCCTACAGCACTATGCGGCACCACCTTTCGCTCACAATCGTAAGAAAACGAGCGAAATCGCAATATGTGTTCCGAAATGAACAGCGAACAGCCCGCGGGCGATTCGCGGACGGACCATACGCATGCAACCGGCGTGGCGCAATCGACGATAATGATAGACTCGAATATATCGAACATTTGTTCGCATAGATTCGGTATTATGGGAAATTCCCCACTATATACAGTGGGCGAACGTACGAAACGCCACTACGGGTAGTGTATACTGATGAACGGCCCGAGCAGCCGGGCAAAATCGAAAAACGTGGCCGACAAGATCTTCCGCACCAAAGGAAGCCGATTGCATAGGGAGGAAAAGTAATGACCGTGACCGTCTTCACCAATCCGAACAATCCTCAATGCGAGGCCACCGAACAAGAGCTTTCCAAACTGGGAGTGCGGTACGTGGCGGTCGATTTGACGCAGAATCCGTCCACATTCGAACAGATCAAGGACGCCGGCTTCAAGCAAATTCCGGTCGTCATCTCACCGAATTCCTCATGGAGCGGACATCGCCCCGACCTCATCCGCCAGCTGGCGCAAAGCATCGCGGCGTAGGCGCGGCAACAGCAGTCAAGCATCCAGACAGCCGGAAGGCACGAATCCCAAACGGCAATAATCCGGAAGAATCAAATCCCCCGCGGCAAAACCCGCAACAAAACCCCACTGCAATCGTCCGAAATCGTTCAAAATCAGCCACCCAAAGCAAAGCGGCCAGCCGGAACATCGCCAGACCAGCCGCTTAGCAAAACCCGCAAAACGCAAAAACCAGCCTACATACGACCGGCAGTGGACGGGTCGATCTTCATGGTCTGGAATCGGTGGGCCATGAAATCATCATTGAAATACGTGGCGAAAAACTGCGAAACAGGAGAATTCTGCGCAACCCCAGCCATGCGGGAATACCAAGCGTCAAGCGCCATCAGCGTCATCACGCCATCGACGAAAATGAGTATGAAACAGACCAGCGTCAACGAATAGCGAATCTTCCACGGAATACGCTGGATCAATCGCAATAATCGCGGCAGAATCAACTTGACCCAAACCAAGCCGAGGACGCCCCAGAAGAACATGTATTTGCCGGATGTACGCCCGTCAATCGAAAGCCATTGCCCCGTGTAATCCCATGCGCGAATACCGAACGCGGCCTGCATGAACCAGCTGGTGAAATATTCGAACGCGCCACCGATCACCGCGCTTGAGCAGAAAATCAGCAACCAATTCGACTGCCACAAATGGTTGAGCAACACGGTGACGATCACCACGCCGAAACCATAGATGGGCGAGAACGGCCCCCATAGGAAGCCCGCACGGTCCTGGTATTCGCCAAACAGGATGAAATGGTAGATGGTTTCGATCACCAAACCGAACACACAACCAATGGTGAACAGCCAGAACAGATTGAAGAAATCCAGCGAAATATAGCCCCTGCCAGTCAAATCACGGCCGGCCATTCCTCGGGAAGCCGCACTTTCGTACGCGCTACGGGCATCCATACGTCGAAGCGCGAACTGCAGACGACGCTCCTCACGCAGCGACGGATCGGCAGTGACATGCAGGGCTATGAGCACGACAAGCTGGATAGCCGGGCTGATCAAATTCACACCAAGTCCCTGCAATGCCAGCGACAGCAAGCCTTCGGCAAGGGTGAGCGGAATCATCAGATACGTCCATTGCGCGATATGCCGACGCTTGTTCATAATGAGCATCACGCCGAACACCGCCAGACACGCGGTGGCGACCAGCAGCACAGCCGCGTGAACCACCGACAGAATCGCGGTGAGGCTGAGCGCATCGAACGCCACTTTGCCGGAAAACACCGCGCGAATCGAGTACAGGCACGCCAACACAATGAACGGCAGCGTCACCACGCCTTCAATAAGCATGACGATGCCGTAAATGCGAACGATTAACGGCAGACGACGGTCAGCGGGATTGCCGACTTCGCCAGTGCCCTGCTTTCCGCCTTCTTCGATAGCCGCGATTTCGGTTTCGGCGGCAATCGCCTTGATTTCTCCATCCGTCTTGCCCGCGGCGGAATCCTCGGATCGTGATTCAGATTGTGCGGTTTCGCTCATATGCCGCTCCTTCCTTCAGCCCACGCTACCAAACGTAGGCAATATCCGCCGCAAGAAAAGCGATTCAAGTGCGATTATTGGCGGACGCGAGCAAAAGAGGGGGACGTCAGCTGGCTGCAATCGCCATTCGCACACCACCTTTCGCTCACGTCCGCAAGAAATGGCGATGTATAGCGCATCGTGAGCGAATGGGGGTATAAATACGGACGGAAAATAGCGATTTATTACCACCTTTCGCTCACGGACATACAGAAATGGCGATTTGTCACGGACGTGAGCGGAAGGGGCTACGTCAGCCGGCGATGGTTTTGCCGAGGCTTTGCCGCAGTACTCGACCCGATTTCCGTCATCCATGAAACGCGATGGCGATTGTCCCGGAGCGCGTTATACGATACGTACCGCGTAGCGCTACGAAATACGTATCGCTATGAGAGGAATGATTCACCAACCCGGAGAGACAATGCACAACGTACTGCAGATCCTGCGCCGTGACTTCAAACGATTGGTCACCGTACCCGCCGCGTGGGTGATTATGATCGGCCTGATTCTCCATTCCCCCGCTATACGCATGGTTCAACATCTACGGGTTCTGGAATCCCTATGGCAACACGGACAGCATCAAAGTGGCCGTGGCCAACATGGACGAAGGCACAGACAACGCGCTGCTTGGCAAAGTCAATCTCGGCGATCAAATCGAAGGCACGCTGAAGAGCAACGACCAGCTCGGCTGGGAGTTCATGGGCAAAGCCAACGCGATGGAAGCGGTGGAGTCGGGCGACTGCTACGCCGCAATCGTCATCCCTTCCGACTTCAGCGAAGATCTGGCCAACGTCGTCACCAACAGCAAGCATCGCCCCACGCTCGAATATTACGTGAACGAGAAGGCGAGTCCGATTTCGCCGAAAATCACCGACCAAGGCGCGACCGTGGTCGACCGCACCGTCAACAACACCTTCGTCTCCACCGTCAGCGACGTGCTCGTCAAAGCCGTCAACTCGGCCAACGGCACCATCAGCGGCAACACCAACACCATCGCCAACGAAACCATCGGCGAACTCGACAACACCAAGCGGAACGTAGGCACGATCCGCTCCGCAATCGCGGATCTCGACACCCAGTTAGCCAATGTGCCACAGCAGACAAAAGCAGCACGCAATGCCCTGAACGACGTGCAGCTGGCCGCGGCGAGCGCAGGCAGAGGACTAGCAGGCGCATCCACCGCCATCGGCACAGCGCAAACCCAGCTCAACACGCTTTCGTCCAACGCCAACAGCGCGCTGGAAACCGGATCCGGACTTGTTTCCCAAGCGACGGCGCAATCCACAGCCAGCATCAACCAGATCTCGTCGGCGGTATCCGCGGCAAGTGGATCGGCGCAGCAGGCGGTGACCGGCATGCAAAACATCACCGACAGCAATGCGAAACTGCTCGAGAAGCTTAAATCCGCCAGCGACAACGCGCAATACCAGCAAATCATCAGCAAACTGGAGAATACCAACAACACGGCAGCCGGAACACTCGCCGACCTCAAACCCTGAGCGAGAACACACAGGCCACAGCCGGCAGCGTATCCAAACTGTCCACCGATTTCAACATAGGCACGCAGAACTCGCTCAAAAGCGCAGGCACGGCGCGCAACGCCATCAATTCAGGCGCACTGCCGCGACTGAATTCCGCGCTGGGCTCGCTGGCTGGGACGGCCGGAACACTTGCCGGCACCGTGACCAGCCAGGACAGCGTGGTCAGGCAAACCAACATCGTGCTCGACCAACTCGACCAAGTGGCGTCAGACGCCCGCATCGGCCTTGAGCAAACCGACCAGCAGCTGGCGAAGATGGAGACGAAGCTCACCACCGTCAGCACCGACCTGAAGGCGCTGGGCACTACGGATCTGCTCGCATCGTTGACCGGCAGCGGTTCGCTTGACGCGGATAAGATCGCCTCGTTCATGGAGTCCCCGACCGTAATCGACACGAAGAACGTGTATCCCGTCAACTCCTACGGCTCCGGCATGGCTCCGCTGATGACCAATCTGGCACTGTGGGTGGGCGCGTTCGCCTTTGTGGTGATCTACAAAGTGGAGGTGGACGACGAGGGGCTTGAGGGTCTCGATCCGACCGCAACCGAAAAGTATCTGGCCCGATACCTGTTGCTCGGCACGATGGGCGTCATTCAAGGCGCGATCTGCACCGTTGGCGATCTGATACTCGGCGTACAGACGGCTTGCGCGCCACTGTTCATACTGACCGGCATGATCACATCGCTGGTATATCTGAGCATCACGTACGCGCTGTCCACCACGTTCATGCACATCGGCAAGGGCCTGTGCGTGGCGTTGGTGATCGTGCAGATTCCAGGCGCTTCCGGCCTGTATCCGATCGAGATGATGCCGAAGTTCTTCCGCATGGTCTATCCGTTCGTGCCATTCAGCTATTCGATAGACGCATTCCGCGAGACCATTGCCGGCTTCTACGACGGCCATTGGACCAAGGCGATCGGCACGCTGCTGCTGTTTGCCGCCATGGCGTTCGTCATCGGTCTAGCGGTCCGTCCTCTGTTGGTCAACCTCAACCGACTCTTCGCCCGCGAAATCAAGGAAAGCGACATGATTATCGGCGAGGAAGTGGAGCTTCCGGAACGCGGATACAACATGTCCCAAGCCATTCAGGTGCTGGCCGACAAAGGCGGTTACCGCGAGGTGATCGAGGAACGCGCAAGTCGGTTCGCGGAACTGTACCCGAAACTCAAGCGCGGAGCTCTGGTGATCGGATTCGTAGTTCCGGTAACTCTGGCGGCGGTGTTCTCGTTCACCAACGGAGAGAAAGTGGTGGTACTGGCCACGTGGGTCGTCTGGATTCTGCTCATCATGGGCTTCCTCATGGTCATCGAATACATGCGCGATAATCTGAACCGTCAAGCGGAGCTCGGCCATTTGAGCGATGAATCGATCCAATCCATGCTGGTGGAGCGCCAAGCGGCACGCATCCGTCGCAAAAAGCGGGCGCAACAGGAACGGCGGAACAGACTGCTGCGCAAAACGCGGAGACGCACCAGCGGCAAACGCACGACATCCGATAATCGCAATACCAGCGTCATCAAAGAAACGACGGAAAACGTGACGGGCGTCAACCACAATGAAGATGACGGAATCGCCATACTGGTGCAGAAAATGCAGACGACCGGTCCAAGCGCCGCCGCGAACGATGCCGCCACGGACACCACCGAGACTACCGAGACCGCCGAGACAACCGAGACAACCGAAAACACCGAGGAAAGGAGCAACGCATGAAAACCATCTGGAAACTGTTCGTCGGCGACATCCGGCGAATCACCAGCAACGTCGTCTCCATCATCATCGTCATCGGACTCGTTGTGATCCCCGGCATCTTCACATGGTTCAACGTGGCCGCCAGCTGGGACCCGTTCGCCAATACCGGCAATCTGAAATTCGCCGTAGCCAATGAGGACGACGGATACCGGTCCGACCTCATTCCAGTGAAGATCAACATCGGCGACCAAGTGGTTAACACGCTGCGTTCCAACGATCAGCTCGACTGGACCTTCACCACCAAAAAAGAAGCCATCAACGGCACCAAATCCGGCAAATATTACGCAGCTGTGGTGATTCCAAAGAACTTCAGCACCCGTATGATGACGTTCTTCGCATCCGATGGCGACCACGCCGAAATCGCCTACTACAACAATGAAAAGAAGAACGCCTTGGCTCCGAAGATCACAGGCCAAGGCGCCGATACGGTCAGCGCGCAGGTCAACGAGACGTTCTCCGAAACACTGACCAGCACCGCGCTGAGTGTGGCATCGCAGCTCGCCAACCAACTCGACAAGCCAGCCGCGCAGGAACAACTCACGCAGTTCAACGGCAATATCAGCGACTTCGCGGAAACGCTCACCGACGCTTCCGGAACGCTCCGCACGTTCAGCACGCTGACCCAAAGCGCACGGCATCTGCTTGAGTCCTCCGACGGTCTGATCGCCAATGTCAGCGGCAATGCGAAAAGCGTAGGAACAACACTCAAGCAAGCCGGCAGCGGCGTGAGGATCTGACGGGCGCGTTGAAGACCGGCACCACCGCGCTGGGCACGGCTCTGACTGATTCCGCCAACAGCTTCACAGCCATGGAAGCAGATGTGGACAGCCTATTCGGCAATGCGGGCACGCAGGCCGGCAACACCGCCAACGCATTACGCAACCAGGCCACGAACATCAGCAAGCAGGCGCAAAGCTACCAGCAGATCTATGATTCGCTCGACGCGCTCAGCGCAAACGAAAAGCTGCCGGAAGCGGTGAGGAACGCCATCGACCATCTCAAAACCAACGTCGGCACCACCATCACACAGCTCAACGACCTAGCATCGGCGCTGAATGGCAGCGCCGACAACATCGACGCCAAAGTAAGCGATACCACGGCCGAACGTGCGGAGATCAAGAAACTGGCGCAGCAGGCGGCAACGTCCGTCAGTGGCATCAAAACCGACTATGAGAGCCAACTGAAACCGCAACTTGACGATATCGCCACGTCCATTACCAGCACCACCACCGCGCTCAATGCCACAGCGGCCGATCTGAAAGGCGCGCTGGGCAATCTGAACGGCACCACCAAGACCGCGGATAAGAATCTGACCGCCATCAGCAGCGTGTTGGATTCCACCGCCGATAGTCTGGCCGGCGCGGGCAAAAAACTGGGCGCATTCACAGGAACATTGACCGATGCGCTGAACAGCGGCGATATGAGCGCCGTCAAAGATGTGCTCAGCGATAATACCGACTCGTTGGCCGCCGCGCTTGCAGCCCCTGTAAAAGTGAAACGCAACGCGGTGTTCCCAGTCAAGAATTTCGGTTCGCAGATGGCACCGTTCTACACGATCCTGCCACTGTGGGTCGGTTCGCTGCTCATGGCAGTGACGCTCAAGACCACCGTCTCGCGTAAGGTGCGCAAGGAACTCGGCGACCCGAAACCGCATCAGCTGTTTCTCGGACATTACGGTGTGTTCGGCGTGATCGGACTATTGCAGAGCACGTTCTCCTTGGGAGGCAGTCTGCTGTTCCTCCATGTCCAGGCGGTGCATCCGCTGCTGTTCATGCTGTCCGGCTGGGTGAGCAGCCTAGTGTTCTCGTTCTTCACCTACACGCTCGTGGCCAGCTTCGGCAACGTCGGCAAAGCCATCGGCGTGCTGTTTCTCGTCATGCAGATCTCCGGAGCGAACGGCGCATATCCGCTGGCCGTGCTGCCGAAAATCATCAGCGGCATCAGCCCGTTCCTGCCTGCGACGCATTCAATCACAGCAATGCGCGCGGCGATCGGCGGAATCTACAGTAACGATTACTGGTTTGCGATTGGCGCGCTACTGCTGTTCATTCCGCCGCTGCTGCTGATAGGCCTGTTACTGCGCATTCCACTGGTCAAGTTCAACCATTGGTACGTAAGCAAGCTGGAAAGCACGAAAGTGATCGCGGCATGATGGGCGGAACCACGCAAGAGGGCACGCGAAAGACGGTGCAAAAAACCACGCAGGAAGACGTCGGCACAGTACGTGGCCGACGTGAGCGATTACGGGAGCAAACCGACCGCAAAATCATGAAAGCCACATTGGGGATAGTGATTTCCGATGGTATCGGAGCGGTGACCATCGAAGAGGTCGCACGACGTTCAGGGGTAGCAAAGACCACAATCTACCGACGCTACCGAAACGCCGACGATTTATTGCAACGCATCCAACCGGAAGTTGCCGGACTACCGAATTTCAACGATTTGAAGCCGTCGCGGAGCGGACTGGCCACCATGCTGCGACGCATCCAGAACTGCTTCGACAGCGAACTCGGATTGAAAGCCGTGGGTGTGGTGCTGTCTTCCGACAACGCCACGCTGAAGGCGATCGCAGCACAAGTGCTGGCGCCGGCCGAAGAACGGTTCGTGGGGTTCATGGAACGTGGCATCGCCGACGGAGTGTTTCAAAACCGTTTGGACTACACGTTCCTGTTCAGCACGGTGCTGGGTTCCATGCTGGCTTGCAAAGCGTTGGCGGGACAGGAAGCCGGAGGGGAACGGCAATCCGGCAAGGAACGCAAGTCTGATTCCTGGGCCGAGAACATGGCCACGTTGCTCTGGCCGAACGTATGCGCCGAATCCGCACGGTAACCACAGGAAAACCGTCCGCACCGACGCAAGACGGACATGCCGTGTCGGTTTCAGAAGGATGGGCTATTGGATTGACGCTTCCTGACGCGCCACTTCCAACGCCTTGTTGAAGGCTTCGGAGGTCCAGCTGCGCCGGCGAGCTTGTCTACTTTAAGGTCCTTCAACGGCTTGCCGACCACCGCGTCCGGCACGGCTTTGGCGAAGTCGTTCTGATGCTTTTTGGAGATGGACGTGAACGGATGGCCGACGATCTTCACGGCCGTCACGTTCTGGTCTTTGACGGTCAGTTGCACGTCGATGGTGTCCTCGCCGACCGGGCCGTACTGGCCGTTGACCGAATAATCGCCATCCGCGTAGTTGCCGGTGTCCTGCTTGCTGGACGTCGTGGAATTCGCGTCATCGGCATGGTTTTTGGTGGTGGCGTCGCCGCCGGCCGTATTGTCAGCCGCCTTGCCGTCGGTTTTCGACTTATTTTCCTGCGATTGCACGCTTTCGCCGGAATTGCCGGCGTATTCGTCGTCCATCGGCGTGGCTTTCGGCTCGCCGCATGCCGACAGCAGCGCGATGCTCGCCGCGGATAGCGCGATGACTTTGACTGCGTTCGATTGTGCGGTGCTCATGCCTGCTCCCCTTTCGTGCGTCGGGCTCTACGTCCGTATCGTCGGCAACGCCAGCCGCAACGGCAACGTTGGCCGCGTCCGTATCGCCGGTTTTCGCGGCTTTCGTGGGGTCGGCGAACGAAATCGCAACACCGCCGTTCTGCGCGCCTTCCGCGGCGGAACCGGTGTGCGCAGGCTTGCCACCGGCCGCCTCGTACGCACGTTTCGCCTCCTCGTCGTTCCACTGTTCGCCGACGAGCACGCCGTGGTTGAGCATGATCTCGCGCTGCGCGCAGGAGGCGACGAGCGCGTCATGCGTCACGACGATGATCGTGGTGCCCTGCTCGTGCAGCTGGCGGAACAGGTCGAGCACGATCTTCTCGTTCTTCTCGTCGAGGTTGCCGGTCGGCTCGTCGGCGAGGATCAGCTTCGGACAGTTGATGAGCGCGCGGGCGATGCACACGCGCTGCTGCTCACCGCCGGACAGCTGGCCGGGCAGGTGATGCGCACGCTCCTTCAATCCCACTCGTTCCAGCGCTTCCATCGCCTGCTTCTCGTCGACCACGGAATGGTAGTATTGCGCCACCATCACGTTCTCCACCGCCGTCAGATGAGGCACGAGGTAAAACTTCTGGAACACCAGCCGATCATGTTTTTGCGCACGTCGCGAGCTGGCGGGCGTCAAATCCTCCAATCGCCGGCCTTCAAGCATGACGGAACCCTTCGACGGCGTATCCATGCAGCCGATCATGTTCATCAGCGTGGTTTTGCCGGAACCGGACGAGCCGACAATCGCCAGCCATTGCCCTTGCGGAACGGTCAGACTCAGGTCGTCGACGGCGTGCAGATCGCCGTAAATCTTGGAAATGTGGTCGAGTTCCAGCAGCATATGTTCGTTGTCCATGATTATTCCTCCCTCAAAACGATGGCGGGGTCGATACGGGTGGCGCGGCGGACCGGCGGAATGGAGGCGATGACGGCGATCGCCACGCTCAGCAGCAGCGAGCCGGCGCCGAGCAGCCAGTCGAAGTCGATCGCGCGACCGAAGACGGTGGCGCACAGCACACGCGCCAGCACATAGCCGATAGCAGTGCCGAGCAGACCGCCGATCAAGCCGTAGATGCCGGATTCCACGTAGAATTCGACGCCGATGGCGCGTGAATCGGCGCCGAGGGCCTTGCGCAGGCCGATTTCGTTGCGTCGCTGGCTCACGATGGAACTGATGGTGGTGCCCACGCCGACGAGCGTCAGCACAAGCACCACGAGCGAAACGATCCAGAACAGCGTCTGCAGCATGGCGATGATGCGGGTGTCGGACGAGGTGATTCTGGTGACGGTCTGCGCTTTGACGGCGCTGTTCGGGTTTTTGTCGGCACTGCGATTGATGTTGTTGACGATGGCGTTCAGCTCATCCCCCATGGCGTTCACGGAGTATTCGACCACGTCGGCGCCGCGCTTGGAACCGGCGAGTTTGGCCACGTCCGCGGTGGTGGCGTAGATGATGGAATCCTCGTTGCCGCCGGTGTCGACGATGCCGGAGATGCGGAATTCGGTGCCGTTGTTATCCATGATGTCGGACGAGACGCGGCCGTTTTCCGTGGCTTGCGTGGTCTGTTCGCCTTGCGTAGTTTGTGTACTCTGCGTGCCCTGCGCGGACGATTCTGCCGTTTCAGTTGATTCGTCCGAATCGGATTTTGCGGACGCGGAAGAAGACGCTGAAGCAGACGCGTCGGCGGTGCGGTAGCCGATGGTGACGCGGCTGCCGACCTTCACGCCGAGCGCGTCGGCGACGTCGCGGCCGACCATCACGTTGCCCGAGCCGGGCCAATCGCCCGTCACGTTCCAATGGCGATTGAGCGCGCGGACGGCTTTCACGTCCACGCCGGCGATGGTGTACGGCGCGGAATTGATGCGCACGCTCTCATACCGGTATGCGGCTGATTTCACGCTGTGTCCGGCGCCGATGAGCGCCGTCACGTTGCGTACGGTTGCAGTATCGATGCCTTGCGATTTGCCCGTTGCGGACGCGGGCGTGACGATCAGGTTCGCGCCGTACGCGCGCATTTCCTCGTTCATCTGCTGCGGCACCGCGACGCACACGGATGCAAGGCAGAACAGCGTGGCCGCGCCGACGAGCGACGCGATCACGGCCATCATCGCACGGGAGCGACGGCGGAACACCGCGCCCCACAGCATAGTGAAGAACATCTTGCGATTCGTCATCGCACACCCCCTACGAAAGCCAAGCACAACTCACCTACCATGCAGCACCTCCGCCGGACGCAAGCCCAGAATCGCCCGAATCGACGAAAGCGAGGCTACGAGCACAGTGACCGCCAGCAACACGAAAACCAACACGAACACCATCGGACGCATGGTGATGCCCGAGCCGAACACCACGTGCCCCACAATCTGTGCAACGCCCGAGCCAAGCAGCGCGCCGGCAATCGCACCAACCAGCGAAATCACCGCCGTTTCGGCGAGCATAAGGCGCGAAACCGCGCCGTCCGTGGCGCCGATCGCCTTCAACAGCGCCAATTCCGAACCGCGTTCGCCAATCGACGCGGCCATCAGGTTCGCCACGGCGATCGCGGCGGCAACCAGCGACAGCACGGTCATCAGCACCATCACCGCCTGCGTCTTGTTCAGCACATCGCCCTGCAGCGCGGCCACCTGGCGCACCTGCTTGGCCACCGCGCCCGGCAGCACCTCTTCGATCTGGTACGCGATCGACGACGGATACGCGGTGCAATACCACGTCTCCCACTCGTCCTGCGTGAGCGCGTTCGGATTCTTCGACGCCTTGCGCGCGAGGTCGTTGTCGGGCGTGGTGAGCGCCTTGACTTCAATCTTGTCGATGGAATTCGGCAGATTCGCAAGCGTTTGCGCGGCGATGGACGGCATATAAATGGCGCTGTTGTCGGAATCGCCCGAATCGAAGATGCCGACGATTTTCACTTTCACGCGATTGCGTTCGGTGGAGGATTTGCCGGTTTTCCCGGTACCTCCGTTCGTATTGTCGTCCGCACCGACGGCGATCGTCTTGTCGAGCGTAACGCTGTCACCGACGTTCACGCCCAGTTTCGCGGCGAGCGCGCTGCCGACCATCGCCTGCTCGCTGTCGTCTTTCGGCCAGGTTCCGTTGATTTTCCACCATGAGCGCATGCCGTTCATGCCGGCCACGGTGGACTCGCCGGAGTCCATGTGCAGGGTTTTCGCGAACCACGTGCCCACGATCGGCACGTTGGTCGCCTTGCATTTCGCCGCGGAAGCAGCCGCACCTGACGCACCAGCCGTTCCAGCAGAGCCAGCCGAACCAGCCCCCGAACCGACACACCCCGCATCCGCGTGGATGTTCAATTCCGGCGCGAAATTGGTGATGTTGAACGCCCAGAAGATGGTCTTGATCTTCTGCGCGTCCGACTCCTTCAGAAACGCGGTCGGGTCGGCGCTGTCCGCCGCAGCCGAGCCGTCGGAAGTGGAACCCCCGTCCGAACCGGACGAACTACCCGAAGCCAAGCCAGCAGAATCGCCGGTATTGTACAAATCGCTCACCACAGCGTCGGACTTCGGCTGCACGACGATATTCGAACCGTACGCGCTCAGCTCCGCGTTGAGCTTGTCGCCCACGTCGAACACCACGCCGAGCATGGCCACGCTGACGGTGGCGGACAGGCACACGGTGACGGCGATGAGCAGACGGCGTTTGAACTGCCGGCTGAACGAGCGAGAGATCATTTTCAGGAAGAACATGGCACCCCCTTACCTTTCTCGGCGCTCACTGGAAATGGCTCGACAGCGCGTCGAGCGTGGACGTTTGGATGACGATTTTGCCCGGCTTGACCTGGTAGTCGAACGGTATCGGGTTGCAGCCGCCTTTGAAGCCGATGGTGGCGAGGTTGATGGCCACATCGCACTTCTTGCAGATGATTTTGCCGTCCTTCTCGTAGTAGCCGGCGTCGCCGCAGTTGTCGCACGCGTCGAGGCCGACGCCGTACGCGCCGCCGTTCTTCTTGATGATGATGAATCGCATGGAGGTGCCGTCCTTCGCGCGGTATTCGAAGCGGTGCAGGTGGCCGTCGGAAATCTGGCTGAATTTGATAGTGGCCACGCCGTCGGCGAGCGAGTAGTCTTCCGGCGGCGACAGCGTGACGACTTTCTGCGTTTGCGCGACGCCGTACGTCAGGGCCACGGTGACGCAGATCATGGCGACCAGGCTGAACGCGCCGGCCGCTTTCGCGCGGCGGCGGAACGCGATATGCGTGCGTGCGATCGCCTCGTTGGCGCCGGTCGGCTTGACTTTGAAGCCCATGACGATGCTGGCGATTGCCGGAATGGCGAAGACGAGCGCCATCGCGATGGTCAGGCTGCGCTGATGGTTGATGCCCCACACGAGCGCGAGGAAGGCGGCGGTCGGGAAGCTGACGATGCGTTTGGATTGGAGGATCTGCGCAAGGTCGGTGAAATGCTGTGCGAACAACAGCGCGACCAACAGCAGCACCGCCGTCGTGAACGACCAGCGGACGGCGGTGGAACGCATCGTGCGGAAGATAAGCGCGGCGATGATTGCGACGGCCGCGCCCAAAGCGAAGCCGAGCGCGCGCAACAGCATGTCGGAAGTGAAGATGGGATCGCCCGGCTCGACGAAGATCGTCAGTCGCAGAATCACGTCGGGCAGCGCACGAAAGGTGGTGGCCGCGATCACAAGCGCCGCAACGAGATTCGCGATGTCGAGCAGCGCGCGGTGGTTGTGCCAGTCGGCGGTGATGCGGCGGGCGAACAGGACGATGACGAACACGGCCACGTCGAGGATCACGCAGCACCACAGGGTCGGATAGTTGACGAACGTGCGTTGCGTGATGACGGCGGTGGCGCGCAGCGCGGCGAATACGACTGCGCCGGCGAATCCAACAACGAAACCGGCCAGCCGCCAGTACGCACTCAGAGGCTTGTCACGCCCCTCACCGACGGTGAGCATGACGCTCAACGCCATGACGAGCAGCGCCGGCGCCAACACCCCCTGCAACACCGTCACAAACTGCAGCAGCCAATCCCAAATCCTTTCATCCAAAACCCAACTCAAAGAGCCCAACGATTCCCATTCCGCCCCATCCCAAAGAGTCCCACCCCTCTCATCCCTCCCCTAAAATGCGAGGATTTCCCGGACCCCCTCCACAATCGCAGAGGTGAATCCATCCCCCTAAACGCGAGAGAGCGGTTTCGGTATGCATTGCCCGACCGTAAGCTTGGCCGAACGGCCTTGAGTGTGTCGGGTAATGCATACCGAAACCGCGAACGGGCTACGCTAGGAGATCACCACTCCTGCGGCGTATAGTTCCAGTCCGGGAAGGTGACCTCGATCGGTTCCGTCCAGAAGCGTCCCTTCACACCCGTCTCCGGATCGACGTGCAGCATCCAGCCCTTCTTCTCCGGGGATTCGATCTTCAGCACGAGCTTGTACGCGCCGGCCTTGTCGAGCTTGACGTTGGCGCCGTAGTGCGGGCCGTCGGAAGCGTTCATCTGCATGAAGGTTCCGGAGGCGACGGACGCGTGGAGGTCTTGTCGATGATGTCGTAGTTGACGGTCAGGTCCGGCACGAAATCGCCCTTGCCGTAGCCGAGTTCGGTGCCCTTCTGGTTGGCATGGATGTCGGCTTCGAGGTGGAAGCTCGCATCGGCGGCCTTGAGGCCCATGCCGGACGGTTCCATGTCGATCGGCTGGAAGTAGACGGCGTTGACGGTCAGCGGGCCGCATTCCTGGTCGGAGTGCTTCTCATCGACCTGGATCTCTTCGAAACCGGCGGAATCGCTGGAATCGTCCTTGCTGGAGTCGTCGGCCTTCGAAGCCGACGCGGAGGCGCTGGACTTGTCCGAAGCGGCGGAATCGTTGGAATTGCCGCATGCGGACAGGGAGAAGGCCATGGAGCCGGCCAGCAGGATGCCGAGCAGAGCGGCGATCTTCTTGTTCTTCATTTCTCTTTCCTTTGTTGTTGGATGTGGAAAAAATATCGGTAAATCTCGGAAAATTTGCGTATCACTTGCGATTGTCAGGCGTGCGCAACTTGCGTTTGCGTGCGAAGCCGACGGCGAACAGCGCGAGTACGGCAATCGCCGCGATCGCTTGTGCCGCAAGGCATTCGACGTACGGATACAGGCCAATCCAATCGTTCGTCGGCACGCTGGACAGGTAATGGCCGTCAATCAGGTCGCCTTCGATCAGCGCATGGATGCCGCCACCGGCGAAAATGATGACCAGCACAGCCATCAGGATCGACGTGACAAGGAAGAACGGGCCAATCGGAATCCTCACGGACGTGAATCGCAGCACGAGGAAGATGACGAGCAGCACCACGCCTGCGGCGATGCCGCCAATCCACATGCCTTGCGCGTCGCGGCTCATCGAGTAGATCGATTCGTAGAAGATGACGGTTTCGGCGCCTTCACGGAACACGGCTAGGAAGCTCAGCATGGCGAGCGAAACGACCATACCCAGGCCCACGCCTTCGCCGGCGGCGACTTTGTTTTGCGCGTCGGCCACGGCGGACTCGGTTTTGGTGCGGATGTAACGGTTCCACGCTTCCACGGAACTTTTGTTGAGCATCCAGTTGCTGGTCCACAGCAGCATGAGCATGGCGATCAGCGCGCACACGCCTTCGCTGATTTCCTGGACCGGGCCGGAGCCGCCGAACAGGAACGTGAAGAGCACGGCGACCAGACCGGAGCCGGCAAGGCCCGCGAGCACGCCGAGGTAAATCCACTTGGTGAAACGCTGGTTGCCGGATTTGACGAGGTAGGCCACCACGGCGGCCACCACCAGCAGCGCTCGAGACCCTCGCGGATCAGGATGAGGAACGCCTGTCCGGCGGAGCTGGTGATGGCTTTGGTGAAGGCGTTGACGTTGCCGACCGCGCCACCGTCGAGGGTGGCCGCGTCTTCGACGAGCCAGCTTTTCAGGTCGTCGACAAGCTTTTTGATCTCCTTGTCGGAACCGCCGTCGCGCATGGTTTTGCGGGTCATCTTGAACTGGTATTCCACCTGCGAGACGCGGTCGCCGGAGATGGCGTTCATGACGTTCTTTTCGAAGCCGAGCTTTTCGTAGTACTGGTAGTACGCGTCGTTGACGAGGCTGGAGCCTTCCGCGCCCTTGCCGGAGATGGCGGCCTTGTATGCCTTGTCGAGGATGACGTTCATTTCGCTGGCGACTTCGCTCCACGTGCGGTCGCCTTTGCCTTTGGAGGAATTCTTTTTGGCCGCGTCGAGCTTCTTACGTTCCGCGGCGGTCTGTTCGGCGCGCTGCTTCGCGTAGGTTTTGGGGTCGGCGAGGTTCGCGTTGCCGTCAAGCGTCTGCGCGGCCGTGTCAAGGTCCGCGTTCAGCGCGTTGATTCCGTTTGCGATCGCGCTCCCCTGGCCCTGCTGGTACGCGAGTCCTTCCAAATCGGTGAACTGCCTGAGCAGTGTCTGCTGGCATTCGGCGGAAATGGTGTCGTTGACGACTTTCGAGAAGTTGGACGCATCATAGCCGATCCAATGCGCGGTCTGGAAGCCGGTGCCGGCCTGGCCGTAATCGCCGTCATTGTAGTCTTTTTCGGCGGTGGCAAGCTGCTTGGCGATATTCTGCGCGACGGCAGTCCAGGAATCGAAATTCGTCTGGTTGCCGTCAGCGGCGGACGCCTGCCGCGGCATCGCGATGCCGACAAACAGCGTGGCGAGCGCGATCATCAGCGCGGCGACGAGCGTGATGAGACGGCCGGAAGCCGAGACGCGCGAATCGCACGAATCGTAGGAACCGGCTGCGTGGCGCTGCGCGACGCGAGATGACATGGGTCGAACCTTTCTTCCGCAAATCTTTTCGGCGCGCTTTCCCCGACGTACCCAACGTACGAAGCGCGCATCGGAAGCCAAGATAGAACGAAAGTTTTTTGAATAACAGTCTTGATTTTTAATTGGTCTTGTTGTATCGCGCATGAAAAAACGTTGGAATTCCGCCGTTTTTATTTTTCCCGTTTTCCGCGTGTCGTCTCACATTGTGACGCTCACCGCCGTTCCGCAACACCCCCGTCCGCCCGAAAACGTGAAGCGAACTCCATGCCAAAGCGTCAGTTTGTATAATCGCGACTTGCATAATCACGATTAGCATAATCGTAACCATACAAAGCTACGGGGGTATCAAAATAAGGCGATGCCTCATGCCACATATAGCGCATATCAGGTTGCCCAAGCACGAACTACGCCAAGCCGGGCACGCGCTAGCATCGTGGTATGGACTCCATTGCACCGCTCGCACAGCGCATGCCGTACACCACCGCGTTTCCCAAGGCGCTCGGCACGGGGTTGTTGATTTCGACGCCTCACCCGATCACTGCGGAATTGCGCGGCGAGATGGAACGGTTCATCGATGAATACGAGCATGCGCTTTCGCGGTTTCGCGCTGATTCGCTGGTTGCGCACATCGGCAATGCGGAGCATGGCGGGCATTTCGATTTTCCCGATTGGGCCGGCCCGCTATTCGATTTGTACGACGCGCTGCACGCCGCCACGCGCGGTGCGATCGACCCGTGCGTGGGCGAGGACCTGATCCGTCTCGGTTACGATCCCGCGCTGAGTTTCACCGTTGAAGCCGACGCCGGCGAGCGCCTGGGCGCGCTGCACGGACGGGCCGTATGGGGTCGTGATGTGGTTCGTTCGAGTGGTACGACATTGGTTACACGCAGTCCGGTTCATGTGGATTTCGGCGCGTGCGGCAAGGGTTATCTGGTGGATTCGCTGGGCGGATTGCTCACCGATTCAGAACTTTCGCGCACATCGCATGTCAAGTCAGCCGAAACGACCAACCCGACATGCCAATCTTCCATCTCAGACAGCAAACGCGAAAGCGCTGCCCCGGAATTTGTGATTGATGCGGGCGGCGATCTGCTGGCGCGCACGAACAAGCCGATCCGTGTGGCGCTTGAGGATCCGGATGATCCGTCCTGCGCGGTCGGCGTCGCACTGATCGGCGATGGCGCGTTCTGTGCGAGCGCGCCCAGCCGTCGCCATTGGGAGGTGGCGGTGAACGAACAGACGCATCTGGCGATTCACCACCTGCTCAACGCCATCGACGGCCTGCCCGTGCAACAAACGGAAGCCGCCTGGGTTGCAGTGCAATCCGCGTCATTTGGCGACTATCCGACTGCGGTGGCGGACGGGTTGGCTACGGCGCTGTTCGTTGCGGATCCGAATGAACTGCGCAGCGTTTTTGTTTTCGATTGCGCCACGTTGGACGCCGACCGTCACGCCACCATCAGCGCCGGTTTCCCCGGCCGTTTCTTCTGATTGCCGACCGGTCACTGATTGCCAGGTTGCCGGTTGGCGGCCCGCCAATCGCAGACCGCAAACCGGCCAATCGCAAGCAAAACTCACGGAATGAGGTTGCCGGCGGCCACGTACAGGTCCCACCAATCCTGCTTGTCGAGGTCGATGTCCGCGCCGTCGAGCATTTCGCCCAGCCGGGTGGGGTTCATCGAGCCGAGCACGATCTGGATCTTCGCCGGATGCCTGAGCACCCATGCGGTGGCGATGGCGTTGGCGCTCACGCCGTACTTGGCGCCCTTTTCGTCCAGTGCCTTGTTCAGCTCCGGGAAGTGCTCGTTGCCTACGAACGGGCCGTATTCCGTGCCGGACTGGAACGGGCTCCACGCCTGGATGGTCATGTGGCGCAGTCGCGAGTAGGACAGCAGGCCGTCCGAATGGTTGGCCACGACCATGCCTTCGGCGCCGGAATTGGTCATCAGCTCGTCGCTGACCATCTGCGCGTGCATCAGACCGAACTGCAGCTGGTTCGCCTCGAGCCTCATGGCCGGGTCGTCGCCGAGCCAGGACTGCAGCAGTTCCGCCTGCCACGGGTTCACGTTGCTCACGCCGAAGTGGCGCACTTTGCCCGCCTTGTGCAGGGTGGTGAACGCTTCGACGATTTCCTCGGCCTCCATCAGGGTGTCGGGCCTGTGCAGGAGCGCGAAGTCCACGTAGTCAGTGCCGAGCGCTTCCAGTTCCTCGTCGAGTCGCGTGATGAGGTGCTTCGCGGAGAAGTCGTAGCGGGTGGCGTGCACGTTGTTCGGGTCGCTGAAGTCGATGTTGATACCGAACTTCGTCTGCAGGAAGATGTCCTCGCGCTTGAGCCCGGCGTCCTTCCACGCGCGGCCGAGCACACGCGAGCTGGCATGGTCGTGGTTGACGTTGAATCCGTAGATGTCCGCCGTGTCGAAGAAGTTGACTCCATGCTCGGCGGCCGTACGCACGACTTCTGCCGCAGCGTCCGCATCCAGCGCGTCCATGCGCATCACGCCGAGCGCCGCCTGCGATGCGACCACTGCCGATTTGCCGATTTCGATGCTTTTCATGACTGCCCACTTTCTTTGTGATTTTTGGATATGTCAATCGATTGACGTCAGTCACATCAATGGTAAATCCGCCGTCCCGTCAGCGCAACACAATAAAAATGCCGAAGCCAAAACGCAAAAATCCGGAGGGGTGGTCCCTCCGGATTTTTAGCGAGTCAGCACGCCAACCTCACTCGGCCAGCGTGAACTGGCTGTTGTAGATGTCGGCGTAGAAGCCGCCCTTGGCGAGCAGTTCCTCGTGCGTGCCGCGTTCCACGATGTCGCCGCCGTTCATCACCAGGATCATGTCGGCGTCGCGGATGGTGGACAGGCGGTGCGCGATCACGAAGCTCGTGCGGCCCACGGTCAACGCGTCCATCGCCTTCTGGATCAGCTCCTCGGTGCGTGTATCGACCGAGGAGGTGGCTTCGTCAAGAATCAGGATCGGCGCGTCCTCCACCATGGCGCGGGCGATCGTCAGCAGCTGGCGCTGGCCCTGGGAAAGCGACGCCTTGTCGTCGAGCACGGTGTCGTAGCCGTTCGGCAACGACATGATGTAGTGGTGCAGGCCGACGGCCTTGCATGCGGCCACAATCTGCTCGTCGGTGACGCCGGGCTTCGAATACGCGATGTTTTCACGCACTGTTCCACGGAACACCCACGTGTCCTGCAGCACCATGGAGAACTGGTCGTGCACGTTCCAGCGCGGTACGGACTTGGTGTCGATGCCGTCAATCGAAATCGTGCCACCGGAAATCTCGTAGAAGCGCATCAGCAGGTTGACCATGGTGGTCTTGCCGGCGCCGGTCGGGCCGACGATAGCCACCTTCTGGCCGGCCTTCACGGACGCGGAGAAGTCGTTGATGATGGTCTTGTCCGCGTCGTAGCCGAAGCGCACGTGGCTGAATTCCACGTCGCCGCGCACCGGCTGCGGCTTGCCGTCCGCGCCGACGCCGAGCAACGCCCGCTTGCCGGTTTCGTCGGCCAGTTCCGGTTCGTCAAGGAAGCCGAAGACGCGTTCGGATGCGGCTGCGCAGCGCTGCAGGTTCTGGAAGGCCTGCGCGAACTGGGACAGCGGCTGCGTGAACAGGCGGATGTACATCATGAACGCCACGATCACGCCGAATTCGATCTTGCCGTCCATGGCGAGCGCCGCGCCGACCACGCACACCACCACGTATCCGAAGTTGCCGACGAAGTTCATGATCGGCATCATCAGGCCGGACAGGAACTGGCTTTTCCAGCCGGACACGTACAGGTCTTTGTTGTACTTCTCGAACTGCTCGATGGAGCGTTCCTCGCCGCAGTATGCCTTGACCACGGTGTGGCCGGTGTACATTTCCTCGACGTGGCCGTTGACGTCGCCGAGCGCCACCTGCTGGCGGGTGAAGTACTTCTGCGACACCTTCATGATCACGCCCATGATGATCAGGCCGAGCAGCGCGGAGCCGATGGCGCACAGCGTCATGGTCACGTTGTTGTAGAACATCATGATGAGCGCGCCGAAGAACAGCGTGACCGATGTGATGAGCGAGCCGACCGACTGGCCGAGCGTCTGTCCGATCGCGTCGACGTCGTTGGTGATGCGGCTCAGCACGTCGCCGTAGCTGACTTTGTCGAAATATTTCAGCGGCAGGCGATTGATTTTCTGGCTGATCGCCTCACGTAGCTGCTGTGCGGTGCGTTGCGTGACGTTGGCCATCAGCCAGCTTTGCAGGTAGCTCAGCAGCGCGTACCCGACGTACAGCGCGACGAGCAGCCATGCGATGCGCGACACCGCGTCCATATCGATCGAATTCATGACGGGCTTGCCGTGCACCATGGCCGGCAGACCCTTCGTAATCTCGTTGGTCATGTCCTTGAGCTTGTCCGGGCCGATGATCTGGCACACCGTGCCGGCAGCGCCCAGAACCAGCGCGAAAATCATCACCGGAATGTACCGGCTGCAGAATTTCACGAGCTTCTTCATCACTCCGCCGAAGTCCTTCGGCTTTTCCACGGCCCCACGGCCGCGTCCCATTCCTCTTGGCATGTCTCCCCCTTTCAGCGCTTCAGTTCGTCTTCGCTCAACTGCGATTCGGCGATCTGCCGATACACTTCGCACGTGTCGAGCAGTTCCTCGTGCGTGCCCTGGCCGACCACTTTGCCGTCGTCGAGCACGATGATGCGGTCGGCATTCATGATGGTGCCGATGCGCTGCGCGACGATGAGTTTCGTGGAATCCTTCGCTTCCTTTTCGAGCGCGTCACGTACGGCACGGTCGGTTTTGAAGTCGAGCGCGGAGAAGGAATCGTCGAAGATCAGGATTTCCGGATGACGGTAGACGGCGCGTGCGATCGACAGACGCTGCTTCTGCCCGCCCGAAACGTTGGAACCGCCCTGCGAAATGCCGGAATCGTACTTCTTCTGCTTTTTGTCGATGAATTCCGTCGCCTGCGCGACGTCGCATGCGCGGCGCACGGTGTCGTCGTCGCGGTCCGTATCTCCGTACGCGACGTTGCTGGCGATCGTTCCCTTGAACAGGAACGATTGCTGCGGCACGTAGCCGATCTTGTCGCGCAACGCCTTCAGCTTGTAGTCGCGCACGTTGACGCCGTCGACGAGCACCTCGCCTTGCGTGGCGTCGTAGAAACGCGGCACGAGGTTGATGAGGGACGATTTGCCGGAGCCGGTCGAGCCGATGAACGCGACCGTCTGACCCTTCTTCGCCTTGAAATTGACGCCTTCGAGCATGGCGTGACGCGAGTCGGGGTAGGCGAAGCTCACATTGCGGAATTCGATTTCGCCTTCCTCGCCCGGCTTGCCCGCGTCCTGCGTGCCGTCGGTGACCATCGGATCGGTGTCGATGACCTCGAGCACGCGCTGCGCGGACACGTCGGCACGCGGCCAGAGCACGAACACCATGCTCAGCAGCAGGAAGCTCATGATCACCTGAATGGAGTAGCTGGAGAACACCACCATGTTGGAGAAGGTGGTGAGCTTGTCGACGGCGTCGGCAGCGTCGATGAGGTACGCGCCGATCCAATAGACAGCGAGCATCAGGCCGTTCATGACGGTGTTCATCAACGGCATCATGATGGCCATGGCGCGGTTGGTGAACAGCTGGGTTTCGGTGAGTTCCTTGTTGGCTTCGGTGAACTTGGCTTCCTGGTACTCCTCGGCGTTGTACGCGCGCACCACGCGCAGGCCGGTGAGGTTCTCGCGCGCCACGAGGTTAATGTTGTCGGTCAGGCGCTGCATGGCCTTGAACTTCGGCATGACGAAGTGCATGAGCACGGCGATGACCACCAGCAGGATGGCCACGGCGATGCCGGTTGCGAGCGTCCAATCGAAGCCCTTTCCTGCGATCTTGCACACGGCCCACACGGCCATGATCGGCGCTTTGACGATCATCATGAGGCCCATGGTGATGAACATCTGGATCTGCGTGATGTCGTTCGTGGAGCGGGTGATGAGCGACGCGGTGGAGAAACGATTCATTTCCGCCGGTCCGAAGCTTTCCACCTTGTTGAATTCGAGCGAACGCAGGCGCTGGCTGAACGAGGCGCCCACGCGCGCGGCGATGAAGCCGGTGACGATAGCGCAGGCCGCCGAGCCGAGCGAGACGAGCAGCATTTTGCCGCCGGCCACCCAGATGTCGCGCATTTCACTGCCGGGGGTTTCGACGAGCTGCGTGATGTCGGCCATATAATCCGGCAGGGTCAGGTCAAGCCAGATCTGACCGACGATGCTGACCAGCGCGACGAGCATCTGACCGATCTCCGCTTTGGAGAGGTATCGTACGATGCGAAGCATGCTTGGTTCCTTCTCTTGTTTTGTGTTTTGCTTGTTTTCTTACGATTAGTTTTTGCGATTTTTCGCGGTTTTTGCGATTACTGGATTGCGATTACTTACACTGTGAATTATTTACAGCGTAAGATACTACGCGTCTTCCTGTGCGTTTCCTGAGAACGCGGCTTTGACCTCGTCCGCCGTGGGGCGCGGTTTGCCGGGCATGCACAACGACATGTACGTGGTGAATTCCTCGGTGAGCTCAACGAATTCGCGCGCGCGGCGCTCCCCCATCTGCGAGAAGATCCAGCAGATCGCCTCGCGCATGCTTTCGCGCTGCCGTTCGGCGCGTGCCCTGCCGGCTTCGGTGAGGTTCACGTGCACCACACGGCGATCGTCGGGGTCGGATTCGCGTGTGATCTGGCCTTTTTTCTCCAACGCGGACAGCAGTGTGGACACGCGTCCGGTGGTGGTTTTCATTGAAGAGGCGAGCTGCGATGGCGTCAGCGGGCCTTTCCTATAGAGTTCCTGCACCGCAAAGGGTTCACCCTTCGCGCCTTTCACCATCTCCTGCTGCATGCGCGAGCGTTTGTCCCATGTGTTGGTCGCCAATTCGTGGAACAGTTCCTTTTCAAAGCCCACGCGGCACCTCCTTCCGTCGCAATCGCCGTCATAATATCTTACAGTGTAAACATTTTACAGTGTAAGTTATTCCCAGGGCGATTTTGCAGCGAGCAAGCTACAGAAGGCACGAAAAAGGCCGCGGCCCGAATCGCGATTATTGTGCGGAATCGGGCGCGGCCAATCGTACGTATTGCGCGGAATTCAGCCGCGACGGGCGTCGACGGAGGCGTTCAGCATCGCCAGCTCATCCTGCGTGAGCGTCAGTTCGGTGGCGGCGAAGGAATCGTTGATTTCCTGCGGATTGCGGGCGCTGGGGATGGTGAACAACCGCTCGTAGCGACTCAGTTCCCAGGCGAGCACCACGCGCTGGTAGGAGCAGCCGTGGTTGCCGGCGACCGTGCGGAACGGGTCGTACGCGCGCTGGTCGAACGCGTCGAGGAAGCCGCCGAGGGGGCTCCAGCACACGAACGCGAGTCCAAGTTCCGCGCAGTGCTCCATCGTATGCTCAGGGTCGGAGTGCGAGGGCGAGAACTGGTTCTGCACGGCGATCAGCTTGTCGCCGAGAATCTCGCGGGCGATGTCGATCTGCGCGTTGTCCACGCGGGAAATGCCCGCGTACCGGATCACGCCCTCATCAAGCAGCTGCTTCAGCGCGCCGACCTGGTCCTCATAAGCCACTTCCGGGTCCGGTCCGTGCGAGTACAGCAGGTCCAGCGCCTCCACGCCGAGGTGCGCGGCCGACTCCTTTGCGTCGCAGATCATCGTTTCCGGACGCGAATCCGCCATCCACCCGTACTGGCTGCCCACAGCCTGCAAATGCTGGCGTTCCGGCTCGTTTTCGGCAACGTTCGGCGCCTCCATGGTGCGGCGATAGCCGGTTTTGGTTGCAATCAGCACTTCGTCGCGCGGACCGTCCCAGCTGGCGAGCGCGTCGCGCACCATTTTTTTCGCCGTAGCCCAGGTCTTCGGCGGTGCCGGTGCCGGGTTGGCTTGGCAGGTAATACGACCAGGCGGTGTCCAGATATCGCACGCCCGCGTCCAAGCCGGCGTGAATCGTGCGGATCGCCGTATCGCGGTCCGGGCGGCCCTCAATCGCCAAAGCCATCGTGCCCATGCCGAGCCGTGGAATCGCAAATCCCGCCAATTCGCCCATGTTTCGTGCGGTCGTCATAACCGTCTCCCTTCCGTCGCCACATCCGTCGCTACAAAATCCGCCACCCATTCTCGCACAAAACAGCGCGCGCCGGGTTGTCGGGCGGGTGCGGGAAGATGAGGCACAACCGAACGGGAGCCGAAAGGCTGAGAGGGAGCTCGACGAGCTTCGACCGAGGACTTGATGCGGGTAATGCCGCCGTAAGGAGACGGGTTGTTCGCGCCGCGAGGCGCATCTCATTTCCGTTCGCGATAACCGAATATCGCGTGATTAGGGTCACGGAGGGGCGCACCACCTCATAGGGTACGGGTTCCTTCGGCGACCCTTTTTTCGTACCAACGTGAATGTCCGATTCTGGGAAAACGGACATATGGAAGCCGCAAACAGATGCCTGAATGTCCGATTCTGCAGAAACGGACATCCGCGCATCCCGGAAGGCACTTTGTGTGTCCGATTCTGCAGAATCGGACACTCAAGGGGCCACAAGACCAGTGCCGCAGGCACAGAAGGGAACACCGCACATGATCATCAACGGCAAGGAAGAGGACGTCGCCACGCCGATCACCGTGGCCGAACTAGTGGAGCAGCGCGGTCTGCGCGCCGACCGCGTGGCCGTGGAGCTCAACGGCGAGATCGTGCCGCGCGCCCAGCGTGCGCAGACGCAGCTCAAGGGCACCGACACGTTGGAAATCGTCACGTTCGTGCAGGGCGGCTGAGCACAGCAGCGAAACAAACCATACGAGCGGAAACGAGAATACGAGAACAACCATGACTTTTGAACCATCCGCATCGCAGGCGCAGATCGACGCCCGCCAGCACGCTTTCGACAACCAGCCCGACCCGGCCACCCTAGTCAGCCGCGAGGAGATCCGCGCGGCCCTGCTCGACCGTCACACGGCCGCCACGCAGGACAAGCTCGACGCGGCGCACGTGGCCATCTGCGGTTGCGGCGGCCTCGGCTCCACCATCGCGGTGGCGCTGACCCGCATCGGCGTCGGCCATCTGCATCTGATCGACTTCGACCGCGTGGATATGACGAACCTGAATCGCCAGCAGTATTTCCTGAAGGACCTCGGCCAGTACAAGACGGAGGCGCTGCGCAGCAATCTGCGCCAAATCAACCCGTTCACGGACATCACCATCGACACCGTCAAGGTGACCGACGAGAACGTGCCGACGCTGTTCGAAAACGAGGACATCATCTGCGAGGCGTTCGACGTGCCGGAAAACAAGACGATGCTCGTCAACGCGGTGCTGGAGAATCTGCCGGGCAAGAAGCTCGTCAGCGCGTCCGGCATGGCCGGCTTCCGCAGCTCCAACCTGGTGAGCACGCGTCGCGTTTCGAAGAACTTCTACTTCTGCGGCGACGGCGAGACGGCTCCGGTACCGGGTGCCGGCCTGATGGCGCCGCGCGTGGGCGTGGTCGCCTGCCACGAAGCGAACATGATCACGCGACTGATCCTCGGCGAGGAAGACGCCTGACGCACTGCTACGTTACTCCACTGCCGTAATCGAAATTTTTTATTGCGATTACAAACGCACGTTGCACACAACACAACAGCGACGCAACGGCAACACAACAGCAGCACAGCAATCGCAACAACAGCAACACCAAACACCCCAACGAAAGGAACCGACGATGAGCACCGAAAACACCATCACCACCGCAGCCGCCGACGTCGCGGCCGCACCGAACGCCACGCTCGACGAGCTGGTCGGCACCACCACGAACACGGCGATCCTGCCGGAGCCGGACGCTCATGCGTACGACGAGATCGCCACCGGCGACGCCGACCCGCTGATCCTCGGCGGGCACAAGTTCACGAGCCGCTTCATCCTCGGTTCCGGCCGTTACGACCTGAACCTCATCAAGGCGACCATCGAGAACGCGGGCACGCAGATCGTCACCATGGCGCTGCGCCGCTGCCGCACCACCGAAAACAACCTGCTCGACTACATTCCGAAGGGCATCACCATGCTGCCGAACACGTCGGGCGCGCGCAACGCGGAAGAAGCGGTGCGCATCGCACGTCTCGCGCGCGAGGTGTGCCAGACGGACTTCGTGAAGGTGGAGATCGAGCACGAGTCGAAGTACCTGCTGCCTGACAACGAGGAGACCATCAAGGCCACGGAAAAGCTGGCGAAGGAAGGTTTCGTGGTCATGCCGTACATGTTCCCGGACCCGATCGCAGCGAAGCGTCTTGAGGACGCGGGCGCAGCTTGCGTGATGCCGCTTGGCGCGATGATCGGCTCGAACAAGGGCCTGCGCGCACGCGATTTCATTGAAGTGATCATCAAGAATGCCAACGTTCCGGTGATCATCGACGCGGGCATCGGCCGTCCGAGCCAGGCCGCTGAGGCCATGGAGATGGGCGCGGACGCGGTGATGGCATACACGGCGATCGCATCCGCCGGCAACATTCCGCTGATGGCGCGCGCTTTCAAGAATGCGATTGAGGCCGGCCGTGAAGCATACCTGTCCGGCCTGGGAAAGGTTACGGAGGACCACGCCGTCCCGTCCAGCCCGACGAACGAGGCCGACTACATCGGCTGATTCGCGCCGATTTCGTACGATTCGTGCACTAACGTTTCGCACTGTTTTTATTGCGATTACACGACGAGGGTCGGTGGAGACGCACATTTTCGCAAGGTTTCCACCGACCCTCTTTCGTCAGATGCGCGGCACGTAGCGCAACACGCGCATGCCACGCATACCGCAGCGACAGGCAATACGTCTACTTCCCTAGAGCCGCCTTCAGGTCGCGGTTCTGGAAGCGCTCGTGCAGCAGGCAGTAGCCGCCGAATGCAACGAGCCAAACCAGACCGGCGATGGCGGAACCGCGCGTATCTGCGGACAGGAACAGCGTGACGTACACGAACACGTAGAACGCAATCGCAATCCAGTCGCACACCTGCCATGCCGGCATGACGAAGCCGTCCGGCAGGAAGTCGGCGCTTTGACGGTAGCGGCGGTGCGCAAGCATCGTCAGCACGTAGATGAAGATCACGACGGCGCTGGCTGCGGAGGCGAACAGCACGAACGCGCTGGAGATGCCCGGGATCGCGTTGATCAGCGGGGAGAACAGAATCATGCAGCCGGACACGATAATCGCCTTCGCCGGCACCTTGTGATCCGACACCTCACCGAGGCGCTGCATAGCGGGCGATTCGGAGTCCTGCGCAAGCTGGTATAGGTGGCGGCCCGCCGAGTAGATCAGCGAATTGAGTGCCGACGCGGCTGCGGTGATCACCACGAAGAACACGAGCGCGGCAGCCCAGTCGAGCCCAGCGTATTTGAACACCATGATGAACGGGGAGCCGAACGAGCCGTCCGCGTTCTGATGGAAGTTGCGCCACGGCACGATGGCCATGATGGCCACGAGCGCGCCCACGTAGAAGATGAGGATGCGCATGATCAGCTCGTTGACGGCCTTCGGTAACACCTTGCGTGGGTTCTGCGTTTCGGATACGGTCACGCCTACGAATTCGATGAGCTGGTAGGCGAAGAACACCATCTGGAAGCTCATGAAGAAGTTCATCCAGCCGTTCGGCGCAAGCTGGAAGCCGTCGGTAATGTTCGTAAGGCTCACAGTGGCACCGGAAACCGTGCCGTCCACGCCTTCGATATGCGTGGCCGGGTAGCTGAAACCGAGGAACAGCATCACCACGGCGGTGACAATCAGACCCACAATCAGCGTGATTTTGATCATGGAGAACCAGAATTCCGCCTCGCCGAACACTTTCACGGCAATGAGATTGATGCCGGTGAGCGCCACAAGGAAGCACAGTTCGATAAGCCATTTCCATGATTTGAGGTCTATGCCGAACGTACCGAAGAACGTGACGAAATACGTGCTGACGGCTGTGATTTCGGTCATGCCGGTCAGGATGAGCACGATCCAGTACGTCCAGCCGGCGAATTTGCCCCACGCGCGGCCGAGGTAGCGGGTGATGAAGTTGATGAAGGTGTGCTGGCTTGGGTCGCTGTACATCATTTCGCCGATGGCGCGCATGAGCAGGAACATGATGAGGCCCACGCCGATGTACACGAGGATGATGCTCGGTCCGGTCAGCGCGATCGACTTGCCGGAGCCGAGGAACAGGCCGGTGCCGATGGTGCCGCCGATGGCGATGAATTGGACGTGGCGGTTTTTCAGGCCGCGTTCCATGTCGTTGCCTTTGTCGAGGCTTTCGACGGATTTGATTTGTGCGGTTTCCGTCGCGTCGGACGTGCTTGTACCAGTTTTTCCGGTTTTCGTATTCCCAAAAGTCATAATGTTCACACCCTACCGCGTCAACCGCACAATCTCTGCCGTTGTTCGTACCGCGAAATGCGCTATATGTGGCAGATTCGCATCTTTTCCAAAAAACGCTTTGCGACGGGTGGAGTCAGCTTGCCAAGGTTTTCAGCTTGCCACGGAGCGATTCGTTTTCGCGTTCCAGCTCGTCGATGCGCCGAGCCTGTTGTTTGATGATGACAAGCGCCGTCTCGCTGTCAAGGCCGCTGCTCGCGCTGAGAGGTGCAGGCGGCACGGCGATGGCAGCCGCATCGGATGGGACGGGCACGTCAGCGGATATACACCCCCCCCGACACGTTCGCCCTGTCCAGCGGATGCGGAGCATTTCCAATGTTCGCCTTATCGGAATTGGCGATTCCTGCGATGCCGTCGAGTTTCTCCTTGCGCGTCACCGCATGAACATACAGGTTGACGAGCTCCGTAATGATTTCGCCGTTACTCATGTCACTGCTACCACTCACGGATTTGAGGACGGCAGCCTTCCACGCGCCACACTTCGTTCTATACGTTTATACCCAATCAGTTCCGGCGGCAATCCCGCCTCGCGGAAGATTTTGGTCGGCGATTCCCCCGCAAGATACCGTATGACACACACCTGTTTGAAGGCGTTGGAGTACGTGATGCGGTCTTTCGACACGTTAGCCACCGCCGGCAGATCCCGCAACATTTGGAGCTCGTCCATGCTGAATGATCCTCCACCGCGCATCGTTTTACCCCCTTTGCTATACCCCGTGATGAAGCAAGTGTATATCCGACTTCTCACAAGCAGCTTTTCAAATATTGCTGACCGTATATTGCTTCAACCGATCGGCCACACGTCAATGCGGGCGATTATGGAATACCCACAACCGCCCGCATTGACTTTATTGTGAGTGAGTCAATTCACAACTCACTCACACCGAACGCATGCGCTCAGTACGTGCGGCGACGACTCTTGACCGCCACAGCCACGCCAGCGCCACCCACCAGCAGCGCCACGACGGTGAACAACACGGTTCCCGCGGCACCGGTCAGCGGCAGCTGAGTGACAGACTTGACGTTCAGCACGGTAGCGGTGGCATTCGCAGTGGTGTTATTGACCGGTTGGACCTGACGAAGGGCATCCGGCTCGAAGGTGATGAGACCTTCATCTGTGATCTCCACATTGAAAGTGACCCTGAAGTTCTGGGCGTAATCGGTCGGAGCCTGAGTCTCCACAACCGTGTAGGTTCCTGCCGCAAGACCGCGACCTTCACCAAACCATCTATTCTCAGTAGTGAACGTCTTGGCATCATTCTGATCGGAAACAAACGACCACGCACCGTCCTCAGCCTGCTTAAGGAACTTGCCCTCCGCATTCTTGACAACGAACTTGGCGCCGGCTAGAGGCTTGGCCTCATTCCCTTCCTTGCCAATCTTCGTGAACTGGAAACCGTAGTCTTAAGGACAGTCTTGCCTTCACCGCTGGTACCATCCTTGGTGGTGATTGTGGCCTTGTTGTCCACACTGCCGCTCAAGCCATCCAACGCATCCTTGGTGACGGTGCCCTGGTACGACACGACGATCGTCCTACCGGCCAGCGTTGTGGCATCGGCAAAATAGATGGTCGTGGTGGTGCCGGATTGAGCATTGCCTTCCTGCGTTATCGTGTACAGATCGGGATTCACAGTAGTATGATCTCTGAACTGGACCTTGAAGTCACTCGTTTCCGCAATCCGCAAACCTTTGGACGCGATATCGGTAATGGTAAAGGGGTACGCATCCCAGCCAGCCGCAGCATGAGGAACCTCCGCGGCCACAGTGAAGTCCACGGTGTCGCCCACCTTTACGCTCTGACCGTTCACATCCACGTCATTCATCCGGGCGAACTTGAGCGGCTCGTCGGTCGGATTCGCGTTCTTCGCGTTGAACTGGCCTTCAGTCGTGATGTTGCCCTGACCGGTCGTCGCATCGGCAGCAATCCTCAGATTGGACAGTCCATTGACGGTGGTGGCCACCACAGCCGGAGTTCCCGACGTCGCAGTCGTTTCGCCAGCCTTGGTGAACGTATCCTTCACCAGATACCAGCCTTCTCCGTCCACATTGACCGCCTGGCTCGTATTTGCCTGCTCCGTAGTTACGGTCAGGCCAGTACCATCAGGTCCTGCCGGCGGAGTAATTCCAGCCAAGGTCTTGGCGAAGACACGGAGCTGATCCGCAGTGAACGTCGCCACATAGGCGGCTGGATTATCCTTGTACTCTGTCGGGATGCCGTTGTGGCTTCCATCAGCCACATCAGCAGCGGTGGTCACAGCTCCCTTCCATGCGTCAACCGTTTTCACTTCGACCGAGCCATCGCCAGGATTCTCGAACGTGGCAAACTTGTATGGCGTGTACGTATGGCCTTCCTGTGCGTGGTTAACTTGCAGCATGGAGCATCATCAGCCTGTGCGGCGGCGACGCCGATGGCCATGCCGCTCAGCAACGTTGCCGCGGCGGCCAGCCCTGCAAAAAGCTTCCTCATCTTCATGAGAATCTCCTCTTCCTAATTGTTGGTTACTGTGTTCTGCAATCGCGGGAGGCGGGAACCCAACATGCCCCCGCGATCCGCAAATCCTGTGTTGTTCAGCCGAGCCGCTTCTTGCGTCTCCACTGGTCGGCCGCAGCGACGGCCAGCAATGCCAGCACGCCAATCCCGCTCGCCGCCAGTTGCCACCATCGTTCCGCGCCCATGCGGCCCGTCAATGGCAGCGACGATGCCGAAATGTATTTGTTGGTGAACAGCATTGGCCGGGTACTATCCCAATTCGAACCAGCGACACCATAATCGGTTTTCAGCTGGGTCACGGATTCGACAACGGCCCTCCATTCACCGGACGTTCCGTCTTTCATCACGGACACGACCACCCGGTATTCCGCCTGCGAGTAATACATTGCGGAAACATTACCAGCGTTCTCCGTCACAAGATATGTGTACTCGGCTTCACCTGCGTCATACGTGATGTCGCCGAAGTAAGCAACGTGATCGTCAGACGAATCGCGTTTCACCGTCACCGTGCACGCCGACTGGTTCTTGCAGGAAGCTGGCATCGGCGCGTCTGGATTGGAATCGTCTGCCTTCAGCTTGAAGGTGAACTCGTCGGAATCCTTCCAATCGCGGCCCTTCAGCTCCTTCTGCACGCCAATCGCATGCGTCAGCATGGTCTGCTTCAACGTGTTGGTGATGATCACCGTGGCTTCCTGCGATGCCGTGGATTCCGGCACCGTCACCGCATTGCCGTCAGCGAGATTTCCATCGCCGACCTTGTGCTGGTAGGAAGCCTTCCACAAGTGGCTGTCCGGTTCGACTTCCGTCACCGTGTACGTCTTTTGGGCGCCTGCCGGAATAATCACGTCGGTGGACCATTTGCCGCTATCGTCACGCTTCAGCGTGACCGTCTTATAGGTATCGTTGCCCTGTTTGATATCCACCGTGATGCTTTCCGGCTTGTCACCGTCTCCACTCCACTGCTTTTCGATATGCAGCGTCGAGGAAACCACCTGGATCACCGGATGCGGATACGGATTGCCGCCGCATGCATGATCCACGCCATCGGCCGAGTACGCCAGGCACGCGGAATCGTTCGCATGGAAACCCGGCTGGTTCGAGGACGTGGCGTTTCCCGGCAGATCGGTGTTCGCGTCACCCTTTACGCCGTCATATCCATCCTTACCGGCGTTCAGGTTGGCGGCATACTCGTCATACGCTTTCTGCGTGGGTTTCACGTTGTATTCCAGCGTGTATGTCACGTTGTTGACCAGAGGCTTCAGGAATGCGACCGTGAATTTCTTCGTGCTCGCGTCATACGTCAAGGTGTAATCGACATTCTTAGTCAAGGAGACCACCTTGCCGGAAGCATCCTTGGCAACGACCTTGTAGTTGCTATCCGCAAGCTCGACATAGCCGGAGAGCGTGTCCTCCATGGTCACCTTGGTGTATGCGGATGTGGTGGTCTCGCTCTTCTCAATCTCGTCGAAGATGGCATTCAGCTCCGAAGCGTTCGTCGCGCTTTTATAATAGCCGGCTTTGATATTCCCTTCACCTCGTGCCTGGTTGTATTTCGTTGTCCTTTGGGAAATTTGGACTGGACACCGCGTGCATGAACTGGTTCTCGTTACCTTGGATCGAGGAGGGATCAGCACCGGAAAAACACCGATGGAATACACCGTGGCGCCACCATCTTTCAATTCCTTGGCAGCTTCGACGGCCTTATTTGCCACTTTACCCTCGAAGCCACTAGACGATGTAGGCGAACCATCCGTGAAAAAGATAACGACCTTCTTCGCATCGGTTCGAGCACTGCCCATCATCTTGGCCGCAAGATTGAATCCATTGTCGGCTCGGGTGGCGCCAGCGGCTTTGAGTTTGCTGACTTTGTTCTTCAGACCGTTCATATCCGCAGTCAGATCGCTAACGATTTGGGAGTAGTTGTAGGTGTACCCACCACTTCGGTACATGTCATCCCCGATTTTGTCCGTTTTATCGCCGGCGAACTTCACCAGTCCAACGCGAACCAGTTCGGAACCGGCCTCCGTATTAGTATTCGCAGCTTCATCAAGAAATGCTTTAACCGCTTCTTTCAGTGCGTCTAACCGCCTGGTCCGATCCGTCTTACTCATCGGATCGTCCATCGAACCGGACACATCCAGCACCAGCGTGAAGTCGATCGGCTGGGTGGTGGTGACCGTGGTGGTGCTGGAAGCGCCCTTCACATCCACGTTCACGGTGTAACTGCCATTATCGTTCTTCTTGATGCGCTTATGCTTCTCCGGAGCGCCCAACTGGGAACCGGTCTCGTTCTGCGCAACCGACTGCGCCCGATTTGCTCGCGCAATCGGTTGAGCGGACAACGTAACTGGCTGCTCATCAGGTTGTTCAGATTGTTGTTCAACCTCCTGCTCAACCCACTGCTCAGTCTCTTCTTTCGTTTCTTGTTCCGTTTCTTGTTCGACTTGCTGGTAAGCCTCTTGATCTGACGGCTGCTCTTGCTCTGACGGCTGCTCTTGCTCTGACGGCTGCTCTTCTCCCACCATCAAATTTTTGTTCCACCGGCTGTGAATCCTCTTGCCCAGATTCTTGCAATACCGGCTGCTCGATTTGTTGTTCCAAGGCTCCCGTGGCATCTTCCGCCGCCGCTGACGAAGCAGTGACGCACCCCACGCCGGCGAGCATTGCGACCGTCGCGACGGCCGCAATGACACGACGCGTGAACAGACCTGTGCCCCTCGCCCTGTTTCGCTCAAAGACGTGTCTCATACGCCTACCCCCTTGTACCGTTAAGCAATCGGGAAATACCTTCCTCCTTCGACCGGTATATTTGATGCGTCTTCGCTTCACATACCGTCCGACAATCGCTTCGTTGCCTAAACCTTAAGGAGAAAAACAGAGGGATACATACCCTCCCAACGAGGTAATCAAGGGGATATACTTTCCTTGAAATCGCACATATCATCGCGATTCTAGAGTATTCTTACCCCCGTAAATCGCGATGCAAAAACTATAAGCAAACGTTGTCATGTCTCTTTCAGAATTTTCCCCGACAAAAAAGCATCTGTCAAGTGCAACACTAACGCCATCAACCCCTAGTTGCGCTTTGGCCACCAAGCGGCATGCCTACGGACATGCCACGGACAGCGGAGCAGCCAAACCAACAACAAACCGACCAGCAACGTGGCAGCTGACACCACGCCCGCAATCACACGCACATCTTTTGCCGCATCATCCTCCGCGGGAATCTCTTCGGGAATGGCGGAACGTAATGCCGAAACCAACAGACGATGCGTATTCACGCCATACGGGGTGCATGTCATCAACGTCACACGGTCCTCGCCGGGCACGATCTTCAACTTCGACGTGTCATCCGGGTTGATTTCGGTGATGCGATCCACCATATAGCCAAGCGTATGGCCCATCACATCGATATAGAAGTAATCACCAACCCGCATCTCATCCAAACGCGTAAACATTGAGGCTTCAACCAAACCCCGATGTCCGGTAATCACCGCATGCGTATCCTTGCCACCCACCGGCAGACTACTGCCATACAAATGCCCCGCACCGGACGCAAGCGTTTGCTCCGACGTGCCATGGTAGATCGGCAAATCCACAGAAATCTTTGGAATGCGGATGGAACCCATCACGCCATCGCCAGTATCCAGCAAACGCTGGTATTCCGCGTCTTTGGAGCTAGCGGAATCCTTGTTACCATCGCCAGTGGCGTCTGCGCCCGTCGAGCTGGAACCAGAACCGTCGCTGGAGCCAGACTGATTGTTGTTGTACAACTCGGCGAGCGGATCCTCAGCCTCGCCAATCACCGGCTGCCCCGACTTGGCGAGACGCTTGTTGTACGCCCCAGCCGCGGCGAATGCCTCGTCGGCCTGCGGATACGGCCAACCCGCGACGCTCTGTTCGGAACGGGCGGACGTGCTCGCCAGCTTTTGCGCGGACTGGTATTGCAGCACTTTCGGGAAAAGACCAATGCCGATTGCGGAGAAAATCAGCACCGCCGCAAGCACACGCAGGGCAATGGATCTACCCACGTCGGCGCGACGCTCGCGAATTTCTTCGGACACATCGGTCGCCTCGGCGAACGTCGGCGGAACGTAGGTGCGCGTGTTGCGCGTGGTGTCGTGCGAACCGCGCGAGCCGTCGTTGCATCGTGCGAATCGCCATAAAAATCGTCGGCGCGTAAGTCCTTAATTTGCTGCGGACCGTCGCTTCTCGACCCGCCGCGCGCGCTCCCATGCGGAAAAACTGCCATCAGTCTTACCCCCCTTGAACTGCCAGCCATAGGGAACATTATATTGCACTCCGCCCGCGTGCCTTCTTCCCCGACGATTCCGATAGCATCGGTCGGACCTAGGCGGTCTTTCCGGCCACAGCTCTGAGCGAACCACGTTTTATGCAAATCGTGGGTTAGGTTTTATGTAAATCATGGGTTAGACCCATCAAAACCCTTTGCAGGAGGCCGAAATTGGCATTTTTGCCAAGAGCATCTCTAACCGAGTCTATCCATGGTCAAACTGATGGGTCTATCTGGCTTATAGATGGCGGATTTGGGGCTTTGCGGAAAGGTATCTCGCTTATAGATGGCGGGTGCTAGACGAGAATAGGCGGTTCGGGGGTATGATTTATACCCCCGAACTGGCAAATGGGGCGAACCATCCGCCATCTATAAGCTAGATAGCATAAGTCAGGCCTCAGCGGAGGCAGGATTGGGCCCGACTTCCTTGTCCAGCTTGTTGCGCAACCTCACCACATCGCGCTCGAGCTCGTCGATACGACGAGCCTGCTGCCTGATAATAATGCCGGCCGTATCACCGTCGAACAGTCCGAGAGACAACGGATGAACGTCATTCGACGCAGCCGTTGCGGCAGGCTTCGGCTCAGTGGCCGTATTGGCGATGTCTTCAAGACTCCGCCTCGTCGCCAACGCACGCTTATACCGCGCCGCAAGCTGCGCTATGATCTCACCATCGGTCATGGTGTCGCTGCCGCTCACCGACTTGATGGCCGCATCCTTCCACCGCGCCACACTGCGCTCGATACGCTTGTAACCAACCAATTCCGGCGGCAGACCCGCTTCGCGGAAGATCTTGGTGGGCGACTCCCCCGCAAGATATCGGATAGTGCACACCTGTCTGAATGTGTCGGAATAGGTGATACGATCACGAGTCACATTGGAAACAGCCGGCAATCCACGCAACAGCTGAATCTCCTCGTCACTGAATGCTCCCCCACTGCGCATCGCAATACCTCCCATTGATGCTTCGTTGCTTTCTTTTGCGGATGTGCCTGCGATTCTATGGCCCTCCTTCCGTGCAATACCCCCACTTCACTCCCCTGACTAACAGCCCCCATAACGGTTCACGTTTCCAGATTCCGTTTGTTGCAACACATCCCACCGAAACTCCTTATACCCTCGAAAAATGCAATGCCCACCCACATCGGGTGGCACGTCCAAAGCAACGTAATATGGCGCAATCCAAGCAATCCCACATGAAATACAGAGCAATACAAAAAGGCCGACCCATAATGGGTCGACCTTAAATCACTCTGGATTGGTGTTCTTATCGAACACCGTCAGAGATGGGCGATCAGGCCTCGGCGTTCTGACGAGACTTGATGGCGATGGTCACGCCAGCGCCAGCCACGAGCAGAGCCACAACGGTGAACAGCATGGTTCCCGCAGCGCCGGTGAGCGGCAGCTGGGTGATGGACTTGATGTTCTTCACGGTCTTGGCGGTGGTGTTGACCAGGCCCCACGGATCGGAAGTGGCGGTCTTAGCCAGAACAGCTACACCATTAGAGAAAGACACGGCGAAGCTCGGCTTGATGTCAAGGTAGTTGCCGTTGGCACGTGCAGTTTCCGTGACGGTGTAAGTCTTGGTTGCATCAAGACCAGTGAACACCAGTTTGCCGTTGGCATCGGTCTTCACATCAGTCGTCGCATCCGGAGTATTGGTGGAAGCAGCCTTCTTGTAGGAACCGTCGTCCTGCTTCACGAAGTACAACGCGGTGCCACCGTCCTTCACCTGGAAGGTGACGCCCTCGATACCCTTGCTGTCCGGATCAACCTTGGTGAAGTCGAATCCGACAAACCCAGTATTGGCCTTAATATCAGTGCCGTAGTTGTCAAGCTTGTTGACCACACCATCGGTGACGGAAGCCTCATCATTGACCACCGCGTCGAAGGTGACCTTGATGGTCTTGCCTGCATACTTGGACGGATCATTCACGGTCACATCGAAGGATGCATCCGTGCTACCGGTCACGTCATTAGCTGGAACACTGAAGTCAGTCGCAGCGTCTGCGTCGGAAATCTGAACATCATTGGCATAGAACTTGAAAGTACCAGCCTTGATGGTCAGACCCGTGCCCGGCTTATCGGTGAACTTGAACTCGGTCGGAGCCGGGTTCGCGATAGTACCGGTAAGGGTATAGGTCAGAATGTCGCCGATGGCAGCAAAAAGCTTATTGACTTCCTTAGTCTTTCCGGGGTTGTTGGTGTTCTTCATGTTCACGGTGGCAGCGGCAGTCGGATCGGTTAGAACCTTCTTCTCAGCGTTAACGGTGCCGGAAGCGACAATCATCGGGATTGCCTTGGTCACAGAACCAGTGGCAGACGCGGAATCAATGAACACATAGATACCTGCAGGCAGGGTCGCGGTAGCAGTGTATTTAGCATCCGCACTACCATTCGTAGCAGGAACTGGCTTGCCCAGAGTGAACGACGTCACAGCAGTTAGTTTGCCTTCACTCTCCAGAGCATTAGCAAACTTACGGGTCTTCTCAGGAGAAGCCCATGGGCGAACATCAGAAACATCCAGTTGGCCGGCATTCAGGGCTGCGGCCAGATGGTCCACCTCAGAATCCGTAGTATCTACACCGGCAGCCTTCAACGCGGAGTCAACGGCAGTCTTATTGTTAGAATTCGTCACCACACCGTAAGCAACGTTCTCGCCGGAACCATACTGAACATAATCGCCAATCTTGTATGCTTTCAGGTTGGCGTTGGTCAGCTGTTCAGCGGTTTCAGCGGTGAACGTGAACGTTGCTACGCCCGTTACCGGAGTACCAGCAGCGTCATCGGCCTGTGCGCTGGTTGCGCCCAGGGCCATGCCACCCAGCAGCGTCGCCGCGGCGGCGATGCCGGCGAAAAGTTTCCTCATCTTCATGAGAATCCTCTCTTCCTTATTGTTTGATTACTTGTTTTTGCAATCGCGGGAGGCGGGAACCCAACTTGCTCCCGCGATCCGCAAATTTTGATTTGCCGACCGGAATGCCCTCAAGTTTGGTAGGCATTCCGGCCTCACACAGCAACTCAGACGAGTCGCTTCTTGTTATTCCAAATTTCGGCAGCGCCGATAAGCAGCACCGCGAGTCCGCCGATCACACCGCCAACGAACAGCCACTGACGATCCGTCGTTCCGCCCGTCAACGGCAACGCCGACACCGCCACATACGTATTGGTGAATTTGGCGACATTCGCAGACTGATTATCAACAGGCTTACCGTTGTCGTCCTTGACTTGCTTGATGCTCACTGTTGGCGTGCCCATATCGGCAGGAACCGTCACGGTTACCGTGTATTCCGCCTGGGAATAGTGCAGGCCGACAATGGCGTTGGTGGGCCTGGTTTCCTTCACCGTGTAGGTGTAGGTGCCAGCGGTCTTGTATTCGATCTTGTTGAAGCTCGCCTCGTGATTTGCGGTATTCGTGCCGATCGCGACGGAAGCTGGATCATCAGGCAATGGAGCGTTCGGAGTTGGATCCGTGCCGATAATGGTGAAGTTGAAGGAGTCACCTTTCTTCCATTTACGACCGCTGATGCTCTTGGACACCTTGATCGAACCCTCAGCCAGAGTCGACTTCTTGTGAGTGTTGGTGACAGTGACCGTCCACTTCTTCACATTGTCAGCCGTATTCGCATCGGGCTTGGCTTTCCATAGCTCGTCGGCAGTGATTGCCACGTCTTGGCTCTCGTAAGAAGTTTCGTAGCCTTCAACAGCCTTTTCAATCACCTTATAAGTGTGATGACCGGGAGCTAGGTTTTCGAAGGATGCCTTCCACTCCGTGCCAGCCGTTGCCACAGCTTCGCGTTTCGAATCTTTTCCGTCGATCTGCAGTGTAAATGTCACCGATTCAGGATTGCCTTCTGAGCTCGCCTTGCCATCAGCATCAACCCACTTCTTCTGCACTGTGATGGCACCGGTCTTGACCTGATCGACAGGGTGTTCCGTATAAGGCGTATCACTGCAGTCGTGCGTTTCGCCGTCACCCGAGTAGGCCAAGCATGCGCTGCCGTTGGTGTAGAAACCAGGCTTACCTGCAGACGTGGCATTACCGGCAGCGTCGGAATCTGCGCTACCAATCACACCGTTGTAGCCATCTTTTCCATCGTTCTTGCTCGCCGCATAATCGTCATACGCCTTCTGCGTAGGCTTGATATCGAACTGCAGCGTGTAAGTCACACCATTAGGAAGTGGCTCCGTGCTCTTCGGCGATGCGGTAATCGTCTTACCACTCACATTGATATTCCATCCCGCAGTTACGTTAGCGCCATCATTGGTAACCACTTTTGCGGTTTCTGCAGGCTTGGCATCAGCAAATTCAGCATATTCCGACAGCGTATCCTGAATGGTCACGCCGGTATATCCGTTGGTGGTCGTAATAGTTTGCTGAATGTCTTCGAAAACCTTCGACAGTTCAGAAGCCGTACTGGCGGTCTTGTAGTAGCCCTTGTTCGAGCCGCCACTAAGCGTTACACCAGACGAATTATCCCAAGCAACACTTCCATAATTCGGATAATTGCTGGACACCGCATTCATAAACACATTGGCTTTGCATGTCTCATCTGACCGCCGATTGCACGAAGTTACGCTCGTGTTAGCACCAGAGAAGATGCCTACGCTGTACACACCAACATTCGCATCTTTCAGTTGCTTAGCGGTCGTCAATGTCTTGTTCGCAACAGTACTGTTGAATGTCCTATCCGTAGTCGGCACACCATCGGTAAAGAACACTACATACTTGATTGCATTAGTTCGCGTGTCCTTATCCAAGGTGGACTTAGCTTTGCTGAAACCAGCCGCAGTATTAATGGCACCTCGGGATTTAAGCTGTCGACCCCCTTTTTCAGTGTCGTTACGTCAGACGTAAGTTCGCTTAGCGTAGATGCAGATTTAGCAAAGCTCACCAACGAAACCTGTACTTTGTTAGCAGCGTTTGCGATTGTCTTATTCTGCGTATCAACGCCATTTAAGAAAGTGGTCACTGCCGCCTTCAGCGCTGCAGAGCGAACAACATTATCGCCTCCGCACGGGTCGAAGAAGGAGGGCTGATGACCATTCATGCAGTAGGCCATCGAGCCGCTGTTATCGAGCACTAGTGCGATGTCGACTGGCTGGGAGACGGTTTGCGAAGTGCTGGACCGCTTGCCCGTCACGTTGAGGTTCAACGTGTACGTATCGTTGGCACCATTCTTCTTGGTGATGGTCTTATGATGTTCCGGCGCTCCCAAAGGATCCGGATGGGCAGTCACCGTGAAGTGGCCCTGCACCGTATGATCAGCCGCAACAGTCATGTCAACGTAATGACGTCCATTTTCATCTATCTGAATCGCAGAGCTGGAAACAGCCTTGCCATTGTCAGTACCTTCGAATGTCACGTCATACTTAGACCAGTCACTTGGATTACCTTCCAAGTAGAAGCGAACTGTTTTCGATACACCTGCGCTAGCGAGGATCGGTAAAGTACTGCTCTCTGCCGTATTCGACGAGATCGAATCCGATTCAAGACTTCCGACTTCATTATTCGAAACACCAGCCCTAAATGTTGTGCTCGTATCACCACTGGCCAAACCGTTTACAGTGATCTTCGCAACAGCCTGCGAGAAAATAACGCCGAACGCCGCACCCTGCCTAGAGCCAGGACCACTGTTCTTCATCTCAATAGAAACCTGAGTTGGAGCGGACGTGTATACAGACGAATGCCTTGAGGCACGCCGTCCCCATCCTTACCCGTGCAAGTTATAGTTTTCTTGTCATTCGAAGATTGCGGCTCACAGAAACCGTAATTGCTATCGTCTGTTGGATAAAATCCCAGTTGCGTAATCGCGGAATCGGAGGTGTACACCATCTGCTCGTTTTTGTTAGTACTTTCCGCATCCGCCATAACGAACGAATACTGCAGATTAGCTACGTCCTGACCGTTAATGGTGATATCTGAAAGCTGTATCTTCGAATCGTTCTGATATCCATCGTTTTGATACAGCGCGGGCTTGCTTCCGGTCGGGAAATCAGAATATCCCTCAACACCGAAGATTGCGTGATGTCCAGCTTCACCTGGGTGTGCTGCACGATTATCCCACGTTGGCACTCCACTGGCGGCGACCGTACGATTGCCGGAATAATGCGCGATAAATGACATGGTCAGGCCGCCGCCGAGATTCACGGTCATTTTTTGTCCGGCGTTTGTTTTGGCGGTCTTTGAGTTGAACTTGGACATATCAAGCCAGCACACGCGCTGCAAAGCATTCGTTCCAGCATAAATACAGTTGGAATCAGTAACATCCGCCACTGCAGAAGGACTATTTTGCGCGGCGTTGACAGGTTGCGGATTGGACTGTGCGGTGGTATCAGTCTGCGAGTTCGCATCCGAAGATGTAGCATCTCCGACATTTGCCGCATTCGCCGTGTTCACGTCGGCATCCGCACCAGTGTTGGTATCGGATTCAGTGTCTGCGGTACCGGTGGCAGTATCGCCTGCATTGTCCGCATCCGTGCCGTCCGCAGCATTCTTGCCATCAGTCGACTCGTTAGTAGTAGTCACGCTTTGATCCGTGGTGGTTTCCACAGTGGCCGGCGTATCTTCCGCAAGAGCGGCGGAGGTGGCGTAGCCCATGCCACTCAACATGGCGACCGATGCGAGCACAGCCACTATACGTTTGGCAAGTCCTCCCCTGGGCTTCGCCTTATATTCATGTGCATGCCTCATGAGCATCCCCTTAATCCCGTGCAATCACACGTCTCACGACGCGCAACCTCTCTTCATGCCAGGATTTGCGACATCTTCTACGTGCCCGAATAATCCTGACAGTGCTTCAACTCTGAAAGCTAGAGGAAAAGGGACCGCCATGCGTACACCCTAAGTGCGGAAAAGTCGGGTATCGCACAATCGATGGAAATTGCTGAATTGCAACACAAGTCACCCGCGAAAAGCACCCGACGCACCGCAAAGAAACGATGGGATAATCACCAAAATGACGCTTCTTCATACTTTCGTAACCATTAGTCAATAATGGAAATCACGCATTTTTTTGTGCGCCAACCACGTTTTTTTTATATTCAAATTGCATGTCAGACACGCCTTCATGCAGTAGCCACGTCAGCCGCGCTTCGGCCACCAAGCCGCATGTCTGCGAATATGCCACGGCCGCCTGCACAGCCAAACCAGCAACAAACCAAGCAGCAATGTGGCCACCGCGGCCGCAATCGCAATCGTCCGCGCGTCCTTCGCCGCATTCCGTTCCTCGGGAACCACTCCAGGAATCGCGCACGCACCGCTGAAACCAGTAATCGGTGAGTGTTCACACCGTATGGCGTGCAGGTCATCAACGTCACCCGGTCCTCGCCGGGCACGATCTTCAACGTAGAAGTGTCATTCGGTTCGATTACCGAAATGCGATCCACCTTGTAGCCGAGCGTGCGGCCCATCACTTCGATGTAGAAGTAGTCGCCGACGCGCATCTCATCCAATCAGGTGAACATCATCGCGTCCACAAGCCCGCGATGCCCGGTGATTACGGCATGCGTGTTCTTGCCGCCCACCGGCAGACTACTGCCATACAAATGCCCCGCACCGGACGCGAGTGCCGACTGCGACGTGCCATGGTAGATCGGCAGTTTCACGGAGATTTTCGGAATACGGATGGTGCCCATCACCCCGCTGCCGGAATCCAGCAGGCTTTGATATTCCGTATCTTTGGCGCTGGCGCTGTCTGATTCGTTGGAACCGGATTCGCTGGACCGCGAACTGCCCTGCACCTGGGAGAACGGGTCTTTCGCTTCGCCGAGGATCGGCTGCCCCGATGTGGCAAGCCGTTCGTTGTATTCCTTGGCCGCTGCGATTGCGTCGTCCGCTTGCGGATACGGCCAGCCCGCAACCGTACGCGCGGACCGGTCCGACGTGTTCGACAGTTCGTGTGCCGACCGGTATTGCAGCATCGCCGGAAAACCGCCGATGCAAATGGAAATGACGATCAACAGCGCAGCGGAGACACGCATGGCGACGGTTTTCCTGCGGCGGCCACGCCGTCTGCGCATATCGTCGGAAACGTCGATTATCTCGTTGAAAGACGGTTCTGCGCCTTCCGTACGTTCCATGTTTTTCATACGTTTCGCACGCATCACTGGATGAACTTCCGCAGCACGCGTTCCAGCTCGTCGATACGCAACGCCTGCTTGGCTATCAGCATGTCGCATTTGTTGATGGTCAGCTGTGCCTGTGCAAGTTTCGACAGCATATCCTGCGATGCGCGCGATTCCTGCAACTTGTCCGAGCCTTGCGATTGCACGACGTTGCTTCCCGACGCGCCAACGTTTCTCGTCGCGACGTCGCTTCCCGCGTCCCTGCCGCGCCAGCGCCATAAAGATCCACCACGGACTGATCCACATCGTCTCCGCGCAGTTCGATGGCTTCCAGCTCGTCATCACAATCCTGCATGTAATGGTTCGTATGTTCGTTCCTGCGCTTGTTCCGCTCCTCCTGCTGCTTCCAGCGCGCGATGCACCGTTCCACGCGCTTGTAGCCGATCAGCTTGGGGTCGAGACCCGCCTCCCGAAAGATGGCCGACGGCGATTCGCCCGCGTTGTACCGGCACATGACCTCGACCTTAAAGCGATCGGTATACCGGATATGGGATGGGCTCACGCTTTTGACCGCTGGCAGGCTGGCCAGATACGCACGCTCCTTTGCTGTGAATTTGCCATCAATCATTTTTTTACACCCCCTAAATCGCCTAAACAGCTCGATTCAGCATCATATCGGGCTCTTTCCATTAACACCCTCGTTAAAACCCTCGAACGAAAGACCCATCCCCTTCAACGAAAAGAGGGGCCAACCTTCAAACAAAACAGTCCCGCCATTTTCCACGGATAATAAAAGCTCATAGACCCCCCCCTAAAATTAACAAAAACTTAACCTCACCTCCAGCGCGTCATGGGGGTCACCACGTATCCGAGCACCGTCACGCAGACTCACTAGGCTGGAAACATGACGCAAGAGCTCGTTTCATTAACCATCATCATGGCGGTGGCGGCCATCAGCCCAATCGTGGCGCAGCTGATCCCGGGCAAGTTCATTCCGCAAACCGTGCTGCTGCTCGCCGCCGGAACCGCGCTCGGCCCGTACGGACTAGGCGTGATCGAAGTGAACGACGCCGTGAAACTCTTGAACGAGCTCGGCATGGCGTTCCTGTTCCTGCTCGCCGGCTACGAAATCGACCCCAAACGACTCGCCGGACATCAAGGCAAAGTCGGACTGCTTACATGGGGAATCACGCTAGGCCTCGCCTGGCTGGTTGTGACATTCCTTCCGTTCTTCACCAAGCAAGGCATCAACGGTGTGGCCACGGTAATCGCACTCACCACCACCGCGCTCGGCACGCTCATGCCGATTCTCAAGGAACGCAACCTCGAAGGTACCCCCATCGGCGACGCCATCATCTCGTACGGAACGTGGGGCGAACTCGGCCCAATCCTTGCCATGGCCATCCTGCTATCCACCCGAACCGGCTGGCAAACCATGCTCGTGCTCGGCGCGTTCCTTGCCATCTGCCTACTGTGCGCGATGCTACCTACGAAAGCACTGAGAACCGGCCATCGCCTGTACCGTTCCTTACGGAAAATGCGAACACGTCATCGCAAACGCTCATGCGACTGACCACATTCCTGCTCATCTTCCTTGTCACCATTTCCGCGCTGTTCGAACTTGACGCGGTGCTCGGCGCGTTCGCCGCAGGCTTCATCCTGCGTTACATCATCCCCGACGGCAGCAAGTCGCTGGAAATGAAGTTGGAGGGTGTCGGCTACGGCTTCCTCATTCCTGTATTTTTTGTGGTGTCAGGCGCCGCGATCAACGTGCGCGCCGTGGCAGGCCGGCCCGCGCTGCTCGTCGCGTTCATCGTAATGCTCATGCTGATTCGCGCGGTGCCCGTATATGTTGCGCTATCGCTCGACAAACGCAAGAATCCGCTGTCATCGCATCACCGCGTCACCGTAGCGCTGTATTGCACGACCGCGCTGCCGATCATCGTCGCCGTCACGTCGCTGGCGGTGAAGGTCGGCACCATGCAAAGCGACACCGCGTCGACACTGGTCGCAGCCGGCGCGATTACAGTATTCCTGATGCCGCTGCTCGGCTCGATCACATATCAGGTGGCCGACGTACATCCGGTCACCGCGGTTCGGGAGATTGCGCACACGCCATCCGATTGGCAGACGATCGTACGCGAACATGCGCAGGTACGCGCGCTGCTGCACCATCAGGACCGGCTCAAGCGTATGGCGGAGACGTTGGAATCGCTGGAAAAGCAGGAGGGGCTGAACGGTTTGGACAGCCGTCGCGCCGAACTTGTGGAACGTGCGCGCCTCGAAATCGACCGCCAACTCAAGGAACTCGGCCTGGACCCGCAGCTCACCACCCAACTCCCCCACAACTACCGCTACCCGAAGAACTGAGAGGGCTTCGGAGGGGCGCTACTCCACGGACTTGAGGGAGCTGATGGGGTCGATGCGGTCGAGGACGGGGTTGACGAACAGCTGCACGAGCAGCGCGAAGGCCATGGTCGCCACGGCCGCGATCACGTAGCTCAGCGGCTTGACCTCCACCTCGAAATACAACGAGGGCATGTTGAGCGCCATCGTCAGCATGCCGCCGACGAGCCGGCCGAGCGGCAGGCCCAGTATCACACCCATGACGGTGAGGATCATCATCTCGCGGTTCACGTAATGGTGCACTTCGCGGTCGAAGAAGCCAAGCACCTTGAGCGTGGCCATCTCGCGCACGCGTTCCGACACGTTCGTATTGGCGAGCGTGAACAGCACCACCAGTGCCAGACCGCCGGCAAGCGCCACAATCAGCGCCACCACCGCGCCCATGAGGTCGAATTTGAAGCTGTCGGCCATGTGCGCGCAGCTTACGGCCTTCATCACCGAACTGTCCTCTTCGAGCGATTCCGCATAGTCGGTTTGCGAAGTGTCGGAGCCGGAAAGCTTGGCGAGCATGGCGTTCCACGTCAGAGCCTCGGAATCCTCGGAATTCTTGGAATTCTTGGTGTTCTTCGCGTCTTTCGAGTCGAAAAGCTTGGCGTAGTAGGTTTCGCTTACATACACATCCGAGCCGATGAGGTTGCGATTCACCGCGCTCACCTTCGCCGTCGCCTGCACGCCGTCGCCGTTGGTCAGTCGCACCTTGGAACCGGCCTTGACGCCCAGCGCGCTTGCCGCCGACTGCGCGACGATCACGCCATCGTCATCGAGTTTCAGCGAACCGGTTTTGCCGACGCCGGACGTGCCCAGTATGCCGGACGAGACCGGCTGCAACGTGACCATTTCGCCCAAATCGGACAGATGCTTTTCCGGCACCGCGACCAGCTGGATGCTTTCGCTGCCGCTGCTGCCGGCCTTGCCGCTGTCACCGTCGCCACTGCCCGCAACCGTCAAATCGCCCGACTCTATGCGCACGTCAAGCGATGACGTGACGCGCCCGTCTGACGCGACTTTCGTGCGCATCGCCGACGCGTCCGAATCGTCGGAAACCACCATCAGGTCGTACTGGTAGATGTCGCGGTATTGCTTGATGCCGAGGTCGGCGACGGTGTCGTTGATGGCCAGGCCGCAGACGATCAGCGCGGTGCAGCCGGCCACACCGCCGACCGTCATGATGAGGCGCGACTTGAAGCGGAAGATGTTGCGCGCGGTCACTTTGCCGAGGAAGCCGATGCGATTCCAGACCGGCCGAATCCGTTCCAGCAGAATGCGCGAGCCGCGCGCGGCGCTTTCGGACGCATCAGCGCGGCGGGCGTCTGCCGCATTTCCTGCACACACGCGTAGATGGTGGCGGCGAGCACGCCGACCACGAACAGCGCGATGCCGAGCGAGCCGTACAGCCAGTCGTATTCCAGCCGCAGACCGGGCATCACATACATGCCTTGCAATACGACCAGCAGAAACGCCGGAATGCCAAGGAAGCCGGCGATCAGGCCGAGGCCGCCGCCGATGAGGCAGGCGAGCAACGCGAACAGCAGGTAGCGCGACGCGACCGCCAGCCGCCCGTAGCCGAGCCCCACGTACGTGCCGATGAGCGAGCGGTCCTCTTCGACCATGCGCGCCATGGCGGTCAGGCTCATCATCACGGCCACCAGCAGGAACACAATCGGGAACGCGTTGCCGAGCGACTGGATGGAGTCGAGGTCGGATTTGAGCGCGCTGAACCCGCCGAGCGACTGCCGGTCCTGCACATACCAGCGCACTTGCGGAATGCTGGTTTTCAGCTCGTTTTCCTTGGTTTTCAGCGTTTGTTCGGTACTTGCCTTCTGCTCGTTCAATTGCGATTGCGCCTGGTCGAGCTGCTGCTTGGCTTGCGTCAGTTCGAAACTAGCGGCGATGATGGTTTCACGCATTGTTTCACGCGTGGTTTCGTCAAGTTGAGGGGTAGTTGCACCTGCGGCCGCCGCCGCACCTGCGTTCGCGCCGTTTGCCGCAGCTCCCGCAGCTGCCGCGCCCGCCTGCATGCTGACAATCTGGTCGACCTGCTGGTTGAATTGCTGCCGATTCGCGTCGATTTGCGACTGCGCGTCCGCGAACTTCTTGTCGGCTTCCGCACGCGCGTCGGCGATCTTCTTGTTGCCCGCGTCGAGCAGTTCCTGCCGACGGGCCTTCTGGCGGTCGGTTTTCACGGTGCCGTCGATGCGGTCGGTCACCTGCTTGACGGTGTTTTCGTACGATTCGTCGAACGTGCTTTCGGCGGCCGCACCCTTGACGAGCAGCGTGGCGGACGTGTAGAGGGTGCCGGTCACGCCATCGGACGGCGCGAAGAACGTGTAGTCGGTGGTGGCGGTGGAACGGAACGATGTCATGGCGGAGTAGCCGTCCGGGTTGCTCAGGTTCTGCGGATCGATCACCACGCCCACGATGGTGAGCTTGGTCGGGAAGCTCGGCGCCTCGTCCGTGCCGTTCGTTTCATTCGTGCCGTCCGCACCGTTCGTATCGTTCGTATCGGAAGTATCGGAGGAAGCCGATTCGGGGGTTACGGTGAGGCGGCTGCCGATACGCTTGCCCGAATCGCGAATAAATTTCCTGGTTACCGCGATTTCGCCGGCTTTCTTCGGCATGCGCCCTTCCTGCAAGTATGACTGGTCAATGCCGTTCGTGCCGATTTCCTGCATGGTCGCCGACTTGCGGCCGTCCAAATCGAACGTCACTTCCTGCGACCGTTCCGCCTGCACTTTCGCAACACCGTTCACCTTGCGCAACGCGGCGATATCGCCGTTCGACAGGCCCGCAGTGGACAGCACCTGGACGTCGTGCAGGCCCTGCGCATCGAAAAAGCGATCGGTGCTGCGGAACGCGTCACGGCAGCCCGCGTAAATGCCGGTGAGCACGGCCACACCGAGCAACGTGATCATGGCGATGGAAATGAATCTTTTCCACGAATGCGCCCACATTCGCAGCATGTCCTTGACGAATGCCATGTCGACCTCCGTTCGTAGCCCCTCATTCCATTGAACACCATGAAGCTTGGAAAGACGCGCCAAACCGCACATCCGCAACACGTGTCCAAATCGCGCGTTCGAATCGCACAGCAATCGCGCGAATCGAACTTCTAAACCAAACAACCCGTTAAGCAAACCAGACATTCCGGAACGAACAAACCAACACTTTGCCCGCCGCTTCCCGCTACAATCGGGAACGTTCCCTCACAAAGGGCGAATCGCAAAAAAGCAAGCAAAACAAGCACATGCAAGCGTGCAACAGCACGCAACGCAAGCAGCGAGCGCAACGCACAACGCGCAATCGCAAGGAAACAGAGAAGAGGAAATCTCCATGAGCGACGTCACCGCCGCAAAGAAGCCGCGTGGAACCGACGATGTACCGGTTCCGCCGACGCTCCGTAAATCGTTGAAAAACCGCCATATCCAGCTCATCGCGCTGGGTGGCGCCATCGGCACCGGCCTGTTCTACGGCTCCAGCGAATCCATCCAGCTGGCCGGCCCGTCCATTCTGCTCGCCTACCTCGTCGGCGGTCTCGCGATCTTCATGATCGTGCGCGCTCTGAGCGAGATGGCGGTCGAGGATCCGAAGGCTGGCGCGTTCAGCTACTACGCGACGCGCTACTGGTCACGGCGAGCGGGCTTCATTTCCGGCTGGAACTACTGGTTCAACTACGTGCTGGTGGCCATGGTGGAGCTTGCCGTGGTCGGCTCGTTCGTGAACTACTGGTTCCCGAACATTCCGAAGTGGGTGTCGGCGGCGGTGTTCCTCGTGGCCATCGCGGCGCTGAATCTCATGGGCGTGAACAAGTTCGGCGAATTCGAATTCTGGTTCGCCATCATCAAGATCGTGGCCGTGCTGGCCATGATTCTCGGCGGCCTGTATGTCGTGATCGCCAACGTGCCTACCGCGTCGGGCATTCGCGCGAGCTTCGCCAACTGGTTCACCGTGGACGGCGGATTCCTGCCGCACGGCCTGATGACCCGCAACGCCGACGGCACGTGGACGGGCCTCTTGATGGCGCTCGTCGTGGTGATGTTCAGCTTCGGCGGCACCGAACTCATCGGCATCACCGCCGGCGAAACCGAGAATCCGCGCACCACCATTCCGAAGGCCACGAACGGCATCATCTGGCGTATTCTCGTCTTCTACATCTGCGCGCTCGGCGTGATTATGGCGGTGATTCCGTGGAGCAAAATCGACGGCGATTCCAGCCCGTTCGTGCAGATCTTCGATTCCGTCGGCGTGCACGCGGCCGCCGGCATCCTCAATTTCGTGTGCCTGACCGCCGTGATGAGCGTCTACAATTCCGGCCTGTACGCCAACTCCCGCATGCTGTATTCGCTGGCAAAGCAGGGCAACGCGCCAGCTTACCTGGGTAAGCTCAGCAAGAAAGGCGTGCCGGTCGGGGGTGTTATCACTTCCGCGATAATTATTGCGATTGCCGTTGTCGTCGTGTTCGTATGGCCGGAATTCGCGTTCAATTACCTGATGTCGATCGCCACGATCGCGGCTGCGATCAACTGGATCATGATCATGGTTACGGAGATCAAGTTCCGTCGCATGGTTGCGGCTGGCGATGGCCCGGCCGAACTTAAGGGGCTGAAGGGCAAGGAAGCGCTCGACAAGATCGCGTTCAAGCTGCCGTTCGCCAATGTGACGCCGTATGTGGTGATCGCGTTCATGCTGCTGGTTGTGGTGCTCATGTGCTTCTCCGCAAGCTATCGCATCGCCGTGATCGCCGGCGTCATCTGGCTGGCGGTGCTGTTCGCCGCCGCCCAGCTTGCGCTTGGCAAGTCCGGCAGCGAGCGTGGCGAGGACGCGGCGGTGATTGTCGACGCGGCTGCCGCAACCGCTGAGTAATCGCACGAAACACAAAACGGCCTCCTCTTCCGGCTTTTGTTACCCGAATCGGCTGGTTACGGTAACAAAAGCCGGATGGGAATGCCGTTTTTGCGATTAGACGGGGCGATTAGACCGGCGCGACCAGACCGACGACCTCAGTCAGCGGTGCCGTCGGGGGTGACGGGCTCGGCGGACTCGACGGGGGAGGTATGGTCGGTCAGGTCCAGACGGAACGGCTGCGCGGGCAGGCCGTCGTCGTTGAACAGCGGAGCCGGACCCCAACTGCGCCAGGCGTATCGCATCGCCATCGGCTCCGGCACATCCGGAGTCGCCAGCGTAATCGTGCCGATGCTGCGGCTGTTAATCGGAATGCCGAATTCCGTAGCGTTGTAATCGACCACGTTCACTCTGGAATTGACGAGATCATCGATGTCGCAATCCACGAAAATCGCGGCAGTCGCCGGGTGGAACATACCGTCGGAACCGGCCAGTTCGAAGCCGGAACGTTCCGGCACGCGCACCAAAGTCGGCAGCTGGCCATCGAAATCATCGTCGCCGCCGCCGGGCGTGGTGCCTTCGAAATGCAAACCGTGCGCATAGCGGAAGAACAGGCGTACGCGGCCGTTCGGGTCGCATCGGAAGCCCAGCACCGTCGGGCCGTGCACCGGAACGCGATCCATGCCGTAGATTTGCCGCAGCGCGCAATTGGCAAGGCGTTCGCCGGGCGTGCGCTTGTCCAGCGGGCGGATGTTGTCGTATTCGCCGCAGTCGATCGTGCAGATGGCGTACACGTTGTCTATGGACTGCGCGGCGTCCCATTGGGCCTCACGCAGCACCGGCCAGCGCATCGGATCGTTGCCGTCCGCAGCCGTCTTGCCGTTGATCCATTGCGGCAACTGCACGATGAGGAACGGCAGATTTTCGCTCCACAGCGCACGCCATTCGCCGATCATCATGCCGAGCAGCTCGCGGTAGGAACCGCTGTATTGCTCGTCTTCCTCACCCTGATACCACAGGAAACCGGCCAGCGAGTAGGGCATGATACGTTCCAGCATGGCGTGGAAGGGGCCACACGGACGCCATTGCGATGTAGGGGTGAGCGGCGGCGGCCACGGGCAGGTGCCGCACTGTTCGCTCAACTCGCTGCTCGTTGCGTTCGGATTGGTCTGACGCACCGTTTCCACAGCCGCGTTCCATGCGTCCATCTGCGACTGCCATTCGCTGGTTTCCAGCTCGAACTGCTGTTGCGTCTTGCCTGCGATCGCACGCTGGTAGCGCGTCAGATAGTCGCGGCCGGCATCGCTGGAATTGAGTGCGTCCTCGCTCATCCAGCAGCTGATCGACGTGCCGCCGATATAGCAGTCGACAATGCCGACCGGCAGATCGGGGTCGAGTTCGGAGCGCAGCTTGCGTGCGAAATAGTAGGCGACGGCACTCATCACACCACTGTTTTCCGGCGATGATTCCTGCCAACTCGACGTATTTTCCGCATTGCGATTGATGACACCGGTTTTCGGCACATTGTAGAAACGCAGCAGCGGATCGGCGCAATCCTCAAGTGCTTCGTCGGCATGCTCGCTGTTACGCAACTCAAGTTCCATATTGCTTTGGCCGCCGGCGAGCCACACTTCGCCGATAAGCACGTCGTCGAATTCGATGGCATCATTGCCCGCGACGATACGAAGAGTGTACGGACCGCCTTCCGGTTGCGCGGGCAGCATCACGCGCCACTGCGAAAAGCCGTTGACCACGTTCTGCGAAGAATAAGCATGTTCCTGCGCGATCAGGGAGCCGTCAAAGTCGTGTATTTCCGCCACAACCTCCATACCGGCGCAATCGGCAGCCAATGCGCCGAACACCGCAATGGGCTTGTTGCGTTGCAATACCATGTGCGAGGCGAAAATCGAGGCGATATGCAGCACGCCCGAGACATTACGCTCCTCCACCTGCTCCATCTGCGCCGTCATTTCGGAACCAGGCGCAATCCCCGTCGCAGTGACCATTGCTTCAGCTTCCTCATCAAACAATCCTACGTGCTATCCTAAGCCACTTTCCTACCAAAATGCGTGAAGCGTCACCTAAATAAGCACATGCTTGCCCACACAAACGTCATTTTCAGCGATCGAAACGTCGCTTCGGTAGGGACTTAATCGCAATTCCCAACGGAAACAACATTCCAACGGCCCGAAACGTCGCTTCCGTAGGGGTTTCTCAGGAAAGGTATCACGATTGCGCCGCGACGAATTTTCTACGATTTCGCGGCTCACTTTGTGGACTGGATACGTACCAAAACAGCCGCTCCGGTAGGATGGACCCCAGTTTGCAGGACAAAATCCATGCACGAAACCACGAATTTCATCTGCGAATGGTAGAAACCCGAACGCTTTCCAAGCGTTCACCCCACTACACAAAAGGAGTGCCAAGTACAATGGCTGCACAAATCTGGTATGAGAACGACGGCGATCTCTCGGTCCTCGAAGGCAAGAAGGTTGCCATCATCGGTTACGGTTCCCAGGGCCACGCCCATGCGCTGAACCTGCGCGATTCCGGCGTCGACGTCGTCGTCGGCCTGCGCCCGACCTCCAAGTCTGTCGAGCACGCCAAGGAGCAGGGTCTGGAAGTCAAGTCCGTTCCGGAAGCCGCCGCCGAGGCCGACATCATCATGATTCTGGCTCCCGATCAGTACCAGCGCACCATCTGGGCCAACGACATCGAACCGAACATCAAGCCGGGCGCCGCCGTCGCCTTCGCTCATGGCTTCAACATCCACTACGGCTACATCAAGCCGACCGAGGACCACCCGGTCTTCATGGTCGCCCCGAAGGGCCCGGGCCACATCGTGCGTCGTGAGTACGCCAACGGCCGTGGCGTCCCGGTCGTCGTGGCTGTCGAACAGGATCCGCGCGGCGACGCTTGGGACATCACTCTGGCTTACGCCAAGGCTCTGGCGCCCTGCGCGCAGGCGCCATCAAGACCACCTTCACCGAGGAGACCGAGACCGATCTGTTCGGCGAGCAGAACGTGCTCATGGGCGGCGTGAACAAGCTCGTTGAAATGGGCTTCGAGGTCCTCACTGACGCTGGCTACCAGCCGGAGATCGCTTACTTCGAGGTCTGCCACGAGCTGAAGATGCTCGTCGACCTCATGAACGAGGGTGGCCTGAACAAGGCCCGTTGGTCCTGCTCCGACACCGCCCAGTACGGCGACTACACCAACACCGTCATCAACGAAGACTGCCGCAAGCGCATGCAGTACCATCTGAGCCGCATCCAGGACGGCTCCTTCGCCAAGGAGTTCATCGACGATCAGGACGCTGGCGCTCCGAAGTTCAAGCAGCTGCAGGAAGAATACGGCAACGTGCGTATCGAGAGCGTTGGCCCGAAGCTGCGCGCCATGTTCTCCTGGAACAACGGCAAGGATGACGACGCTGACATGGCCACTTTCACCGGCAAGATCGCCCGTGGCTGAGTAACGTCTCGCATTCATTGCGATTAATCGCATTAACTGCGATTGAAGGCCGCCGCCCAAGTTGGGTGGCGGCCTTTCGTTATGCCGGAACGTACGCAACCGTCGCACGCACGACAATATGCAAAAAGCGCCGTCCGCACGAAGCGGGCGACGCTTTCTAATTCGCTAAATAGCTTATGCAGCTAGCGAAGCAATCTCACTGAACCTGGGTACGAGCGATCTTGCCGTTGAAGGACTCGGCCATATCGGCATCGGCGTCCACCTGGTTGTTCCAGGAGAACATGGCGCGCAGCTTCGGGCCAACGGTCTCCAGGTGCGGGTGGCTGTACTCTTCCTGCAGCTTCTTGAACTTCGGAGCGCCAGCGGCCTGGTCATCCATGAACTCCTTGGCGAAGGAGCCGTCCTGGATGCGCTTGAGCTGGTACTGCATGCGCTTCTTGGTCTCCTCGGTGATGACCGTGGAGGTGTAGTCGCCGTACTGGGCGGTGTCGGAGCAGGACCAACGGGCCTTGTTCAGGCCACCCTCGTTGGCCAGGTCGACCAGCATCTTCAGCTCGTGGAACACCTCGAAGTAGGCGATCTCCGGCTGGTAGCCAGCCTCAGTCAGCACATCGAAGCCCATATCGCACAGGTGTTGATGCCACCCATGAGGACGTCCTGCTCGCCGAACAAATCGGTCTCGGTCTCCTCGGTGAAGGTGGTCTTGATGGCGCCTGCACGCAGCGCGCCCAGAGCCTTGGCGTAAGCCAGGCACAGCGGCCAGGTCTTGCCATCCGGATCCTGCTCGACGGCCACGACGACCGGGACGCCACGGCCAGCGGCGTACTCACGACGCACGATGTGGCCCGGGCCCTTCGGGGCGACCATGAAGACCGGATGGTCCTCGGACGGCTTGATGTAGCCATAGTGGATGTTGAAGCCGTGAGCGAAGGCCAGAGCAGCGCCCGGCTTCAGGTTCGGCTCGACGTCCTTCTTGTACACGGCGGCCTGGTACTGGTCAGGCAGCAGGATCATCACCACGTCGGCTTCGGCAACGGCGTCAGCAACGGACTTGACCTCGAGGCCCTGCTCCTTGGCATACTCCACGGACTTGGAGGTAGGACGCAGGCCGACGACGACGTCGACACCGGAATCGCGCAGGTTCAGCGCATGGGCGTGGCCCTGGGAACCGTAACCGAGGATGGCCACCTTCTTGCCATCGAACACGGACAGATCGGCGTCCTTTTCGTACCAGATAGTTGCTGCCATAATTGGCGCTCCTTTATTGTTTTTTGCGATTCGGAACTTGCTTTTTCCGAACAAACTCGCTATTTTCTATTCTTTTTTCGGTTGTTATCACGGCGAGTGATTCCTAGGATGTTGCTCCCCCCGGATTGTGTCCGAGGAACCACTCCGCCTCTCCTGCGGAACTGTTCTAGTACCGCTTTCTTTATGATGTCTGTTGACGTTCACATAGTGGCTATATTCACGTCAAACGTTTTTTCTAAGGCTCCGAGCCACCCCAAGCGAAGCAGCCCGGCAAGCCGGTCGGCGTCACTTGGTGAAGTCGACGTTCTTCGTTTCCTTGCAGCTCAACACCGCGATGAGGCAGCACAGGGCCATCACACCGAGGTACAGGCCCACGGAATGCACGCCCCAATGATGGGACAGCCAAGTGGCGATGGTCGGCACGAAGGCCGCGCCGACGATGGCAGCCAGGTTGTAGCCGATGCCGGAGCCGGAGTAACGCACGTTCGCGTCGAACAGTTCCGGCAGGAAGGCGCCGATCGGACCGAACGCGGTACCCATCAGAGCGAAGCCGATGCACAGGAACAGCAGGTTGGTGGCGAAGTTGCGCTGACCGACGACCGCCGGATCAAGCAGGAACGGGAACAGCAGGGCGAAGGCGATGAGGCAGCAGGAGGAGATGATGATCACGCGCTTGCGGCCGAACTTGTCGGCGTTCACGCAGGAGATCACGATGAACGCGGCGAATACGCAGACGGCGATCATCAGCATGAGCAGATACTCCTGGTTGGTGAAGCCCAGGTTGCCGCCACCCTGCTCGACGGTCTTGGTGCCCCAAGCGAGGGACCAGGTTGCCAGCGTGTAGAACAGCGTGTAGGTGACGGCCACCAGGAACGTGGCCTGGATGACTTCCTTCCAGCTCTTCTTGAACACTTCGGTAAGCGGGGACTTGACGACCTTCTTCTGCTCCTGGGCCATACGGAAGATCGGGGTCTCCTCCATCTGGACGCGGACGACGAGGCCGACGATCACGAGGATGGAGGACAGCAGGAACGGCACGCGCCAGCCCCAGGCAAGCATCGCGTCATTGTCGTTGAAGGTCTCCAGCAGGAAGTAGGTGCCGTTCGACAGGAAGAAGCCGATCGGGGCGCCCAGCTCCGGGAAGGAGCCGTACAGCGCGCGCTTGTCTTCCGGAGCGTTCTCGGTGGCCACCAACGCGGCGCCGGACCATTCGCCGCCAAGTCCGATGCCCTGCACGAAGCGACATAGGCACAGCACGGCGACGGCCGCGACACCCCATTGGTTGTAGGTCGGCAGGCAGCCGATCAGGAAGGTGGCAATGCCCATGGTGAGCAGGGAGACCACCAGCGTGGTCTTGCGGCCCATACGGTCGCCGAAGTGGCCGAACACCAACGAGCCCAGCGGACGGGCGATGAACGCGATGGCGAAGGTCAGCAGGCTGGCCAGCAGCGCGACGGTCGGATTGGTGGTGTCTCCGAAGAACACCTTCGGGAAATAATTCGCAGCGGCGGTGCCGTATGCGTAAAAGTCGTAGAACTCGATGGCGGTGCCGACCATGGATGCTGCGATCACGGTTTTGACCGAATCGCGGACCATCGCCTGCGCTTTGCCAGCGGCCGCTTCGACTGCACTCATTGGATTACTCCTGTTACGTCTGTCATGCGTTACCGGCTCCCAACATGCGCCGATAACGTCTTTCTTCTATTCTCTTGTGTGCAGTCTTCATTTCGTTGCCTTACGCCTTGTGGGCGGCAACAAAAAGGCCCCGCAGTATGCAGGGCCATCAACGTGTGTGTTTTGCGCGCTTCAAACCCTGCCTCCGTTGGCGAGGGATTGAAGCTGCATTGCTCGAATCAGTCCGCCAACGAAAGCGGAATAATAATTCGTGCGGACAGCAGTACGCGTGCAACCATTCCGTTCATCGTGGCGAACCTCCTTTCGCAGAGTCTTGTATTCGGCGGACGATCCGCTCGAACTAAGCCGTAAAGATAAGCGCGTCCACATATCCTTTCTACTAAGGGTTCACTATGTGGACGCGCAATTTTGAATTTGATATTCGTTTTTCGGATTATCTCAGATCATCCAAATCATTTCAGCAGCAACGTCAGCACGCCCGCAACAGCCATGCAACCGGCGGCAACTGCGAAAATCAGCAGATACTCGCCAGTCACCGCAATCGCAATCGCGCAAACGACAGCGCCAATCAACGAACCGAACGTATTCGCCAAACTGAACGCGGCCAACGAACGACCAACGGAACGCACATCCGGCAACGTCGCAAGATTCAACCCTTGGCTCACGCCGTCATACACCACATACGCGAAACCTGCAAACAGCGCATACAACGCGACTGCCATCGCTCTATCGATCGGTGTCAACGGAAGTACTACAGCAACCACAAACAACAGGCAGGCGGCAATTGCGGGAATACGGGAATCCTTGAAAGCGCGGGCGATGCGGCCAAGCAGCAGCGCAGCCAACAGCGAGCCGACGAACGCGGCAACGGCCATCATCGACATAACCGCAGCCGCTCCGGACAAACCAAACATGGTGACCTGCGAAACAT
>ENA-OQBU01000002-OQBU01000002.1-human-gut-metagenome-genome-assembly--contig:-NODE-2-length-118114-cov-14.263987_pt1 | contig 118114 bp, 104 predicted proteins | sample MGYA00242492_ERZ504566 | MGnify/ENA primary metagenome ERZ504566 (study PRJEB26092, sample SAMD00036261) | human gut metagenome | host: Homo sapiens | study: EMG produced TPA metagenomics assembly of...
GGTCGGTCTGCTGGCAGCCGTCGGTCGCGCTCGGGGCGGTCATCTCCACGCCCGGCCAGGCCGCGTTGTTCGCCGCGGTCGCGCCGTCGCCCGTGTACACGTACGCGTAGATCTTGCCCCAGCCCGAGGGCTTCGAAGCGTAGACGGTGTTCTTCGCGACCGGGTCCGGCGGAAGCTCACCGGTCACGGTCACGGTGATCGACGAGGTCTTGGTCCCGGACTTCGCGGTGATCGTGGCCTTGCCGGCCTTCCTCGGGGTGACCACGCCCTTCGGGCTGACGGTCGCCACGTCCTTGTCGGACGAGCTCCAGCTCACGGACGCGCCCTTCGGATCGGTCGTGGCGGTCAACTGCTTCGTGGCCACGCCCTCGGACAGGTCCACGCTGTAATCCGACTGATCAATCTTCACGGACTTGGTTTCGACCGGAGGCTCTTCGCCGCCGATGTTGGCCATCTTCACGCTGAACATGTCGTCATCGGACTTCTCGAAGGAGTTATTCACCTGAGAACCGGTGTCCGGCAGGTCAGCATTGTCGTTCATTGCCAGATCGTACGGCAGGGAATCCATGGCGGACAGACCGAAGGTGGCTGCCAGTTCGATGCCGATGCCGCTCGAGGCAATGCGGTCAGCGGTGGTGCCGATCTCTTCCAGCGGGATGGCGATCTCGTAGTGATCATCCATCTGAGCGGAATTGTGGCCCTTCTCGTTGAAGTTGACCCACTTGGCCTTGTTCTGGTTCTCGGCCTTCATATCGCCGATGAAACGACCGTTGTTTTCACCCCAGCCACCGTCGATGCCGATGACATCCTTGCTTAGAATGCCATTGCCATAGCCGAACTTGATGTTCGACTTCTTGGTGTTGGTGGCGGCGTTAGCAGCCGGACCATACGCAGCCTTGGAGTTCAGACCAGTCTCGTCGCCCTTGTAGATCCACGGACCGTTGGAGCCGTTGGTGGAGATGGTCACCACATTGTTGAGCTTCTGCTCGCCGCCCCAAGTGATGTTGGATGCCCACAGGGAACCGCCGGTCTGCAGACCGCCGTTGTTGCCGATGCGGGTGCTGTCATCTTTGGTGTCGATGGCGATGTGGAACGGCAGGTTCTGGGTCTGCCACAGGTGGCCTTGGCTCAGGGGGTAGTCGTCGCCAGTGTCGACGACATCCTGCACGTTAGTCATTTCCCACATGAGGTACAGGTTGTCGTCATCGTAGGCGCCATACAACGCATACAGATCGATCGGAACCTCATACATGGAATTCGGGCGGTACACGCGCGGGTCGTCGTTGGCGGCGCCCTGCGCGATCAGCATGGAGCTGTCCCAGTCAGCGATGCTCGCATCCTTCCCGGCGTTGAAGTTGATGGTCTTCTTGACGCCCATGCCCACCTTGTTGGTACTGTACTGCGCGGCAAGGTTCTGCTTCGGGACCTCCACCTTCTTCACGGTCACGGAAGCGCTCAGCGCCTGACCCTTCTTAACCTTCTTGCCATCCTTGGCGGCGGTGCCGGTCACCTTGACGGTAGCGGTCTCGCCGATGGAAAGAGTTTTACCAACGGAAATGACCTTTCCGTCAGTGAAGGAGCCGCTCTCGCCCTCGGTGGTGGTGTACTTCAGATTGTCGGCATCCTGCGCGCGCAACGTGACCTTGACATTGTCGGAGGAGAATTCCTTGGAAGCCGCTTCCACGGACACGTTCGGATCGGATTCGCCCTTCACGTAGAAGACGCTGACCGCGCCGCCCTTGGCGGTACCGGAAACGATCTTATGGTTGGAGACCACAAGCTGGCCGCCATTGACCTCATCCGGGTAGGTGCCATCGTCAAGTGTGGTTTCCATGCCGGAAAGGCTCTTGTCGCCACCCATGTTGGCAATGACCACACCATCGTTCTGAATGCCATCAGACGTGGAGCGCTCAATCATCAGGCAGGACTTGTCGCCGCAGTTCTGCAGGTTCTCGCCCTTGCCATCCATGGCGTTACGGAAGTGGTTGACTGCCGCGACGGACTTGTTCTTCCACATGTCGTCACCGGCGTCACCCAGCTGGGACTGCTCGGCGAACTGCGGGTTGGTGCCGCCAGAGCCCTTCGGACGGTTGAAGTACAGCGGAGCGCCGGCCCTCACGGGAACCAACGACCGCCCAGCCCATCATGATCTGATAGTCGGTGAGGCCGGTGGATTCCTTGTCGCCGTTGGCGTAGTTATCGTGGGACTCAACCCAGGTGACCAGCTGGTCTTCGCTTGCGCCGCCGGTATCGATGTTCTTCACCATCTTGACGTCAAGGTTGTTCGAGCCGACAGCGGCGCGAATGGTCTTGCCGTAGTTGGAAGCGGTGTTGCCGCCGCCATCGGAGGAATTGTCGCGGAACATGTTGGCGTATGCCTTGTAGTCAAGGCCGGAATCGCCCTGCAGCACCTCGCCGTACTGGAACTGGGAGCCGTTCTTCAGAATGGTGTTCCAGTAGTTCGACTGCTTATTGTCGAAGACTTCGGTCGGCAGCTCGACGTGCTTTGCCGCATCGTAGCGGAAGCCGTCAACGCCGTCCGCCACAGCGGTCTTCAGGAACTTCTGCATACGATCGGCAACAGCCTGGTTCTGCGTATTCAGATCCCACAGGCCAAGCAGGTGGCACTGCGTCACCTTGTAACGGTTGGAATAATCGTTGATTTCACCGTTGGGGCCGTCGCAGCCGGTACGCTTGTGGAAGTACTCCTTGTTCTGCCAATCGGGGTCGATGGCGTTCCAATCGGAGGTGAAGTGGTTGGCGACCACATCCACGATCACACGCACACCATACTTATGGGCGGTGGCGGTCATTTCCTTCAGGTCAGCCTCGGTGCCGACCACGAAGTTGCCGATGGAGGTGTTCGCCGGCTGGTACACGTAGTACCAGTTCTCGGTGAACTTCTTGCCGTTGGCGGCGACTTCCTTGATCTTGCTCATAGGCTCGGTCTGCACGGAAGTGTAGCCCGCCGCGGCGATCTCAGGCATGTGCTGCGTGATGGTCTTGAACGACCACATCCATGCGTGCAGGATGGCGCCGTTCTTCATGTGCTTGGTCAGACCGTACTGGTTACGGGCCGCTTCGAAAGAAGAATTTCCGATGGTGTCCTGGTAGCTGTCACGATCGGCGGCAAGTGCGGTGGATGCCACACCCATACCGCCGAACAGCGTGGCGACCGCCACCGTTCCCGCCGCTACTTTCTTCCAGGTTTTGGCCGCACGAGCCTTGCGGGCCTCGCGCCTACGCTCTGCACGGGTCATCAACTCCGGTTGATCGTCGTGCGGAGGCTCTTTTCTGGTGAGTGCGTTCGCCATACCCGCGAACGTATGAGTGCTGAGTCGCACCTTACCCTCCCTGCTTCCTTGCATCTAACTTTGACAACGTTTGCCACTAGCAGACGTTGCGTCAAAAATACCACATTTTTCCTTTGAAAATGAGTGATTTTTATTGAAAAATGGCGGTTAAAACGCAATTGTTTTCTGCTCTGTTGCAAACGCTGTCAGCAACAGATACACTCATACCAGCACCCCGTAGCACCCACTATCGTTGCAAATTCACATATGCAAACGTTTCAGAAAATTTTCCAACCAATACCACCTTGCGACGCAAAGCACCCTCGCCCCATCCCACGCCACCGACAGCCCACCCCCAACAATCCTGAAATTAATCTTTCAAGAGATGCTCAAAAAGGGCTTCTTTACCTCTTATGGCATGCAACATGCCAATCAAATCAAAATATCAATAATAAAAAAATGGGTGAATATCACAAACACGCTCGGACTCAAAAAATAGAGTAGGGCCAAGCTATGGTGAATCAATCCATGGACCTAAAAGAATTATCAGGCAACGATTTGGGAGCGGATGGGGGCGGGGGTTACCGTACGGTGCTTGCGCATGCTTTTCAGGATTTTACGGATCGCACCGTTCGTCTGTTCGGCGGCGACGCAGAACATGCTGAATTCGCGGCCATGCGGGTCGGCGATGTCCTTCGGCTGGGGAATCATCGGACGAATCATCGAGGACTTCTTGATTACCGACTGAAGACGTTCCTGGATGGTCAGTCCGGCAATCATATTGTTGCGAGCGCAGTAATCGCACATATTCGCGAAATCGTCAAGCAGGAACGTGTATCGTACGGCGGCTGGCGCCAACGTGACGATTTCCTTGCGCTGCTGCTTTTCGAAGCAGAGGATCAGGTCGGCTTCGTCGGCCATCTGTCGGGTCAGTCGTCGGGAACGGAAGCCGCTCGACTCAATGCCGACGCTTTGCATAAGGCGGCCGCTCGACGGATCGATCGGATGCATCGGCAAACCACGCGTGCCGGCGCTTGACACCTGCACGGTGGTGCCGTTCAGATAGTGGGTCATCAGAAGCTCGCCCATAGGGGAACGGCAAATGTTGCCCGTGCAGACGAACATGATGTGCATGCCTAAACCCCTTAACCGTTCTTCCAACGTTTCGTGTTGCGGTTTTGCGAAATCCACCATGGCTTCCGCAACCCGCCAAACGGAAATTTTAGCGCGAGGCGTTCCCCGCATGCGGCAAATCGTCCAATACGCGCAGAATCATTGCAGAAATTCGGCGCGGGCGGTGGCGGTCAGCGAATAGCGGATCGGGCGGGAGCCGTGGAACTCGAGCAGGTTCCTGTTCACCAGTTCCGCGAGCGCGGTGTTGGTCTTCCGCTCCCCCACGCCAAGCCATTCGCGCATTAGGCGGCGCGATATGGGTTTCGGAGCATCGTCGAAAAGCTCCTCCTGCAGCAGGAAGTACAGCATGTTCCGCTGCAGTTCCGTAATGCCCTGCGTTCGCGCATAATGTTCAAGCCTCTTCCGCGCGGTGTCAAGCAGGGTTTTCTTCTCGCCGAGCACAGAGATGATGTTCTTCTGGGCGGTGGCGATAAAACGGATCATCCGATATGAGAACAGCGAGACGTCAGAACAGTTCAGCGGATGCTGCGCATCATCAAACGCCTTGTAATACCGGCCTTTTGCGTCAGCGATAACCGGACTCAGGCTGATCGCCGTCGGTATGGACAGGTGCTTGCTCAGCTGCAGAGCAAGCAGGAACCGGCCCGTCCTGCCATTGCCGTCATAGAACGGGTGAATGCATTCGAAGGCGTAATGGCACATCACAGCCCGCAGCAGCGGAGGAATCGCCTCATCCGAAAGCAACGCCAGCCATTTGGTCAATTGCACTTGGATTTCCGATTCCGGCCATGCGCCTTGATGAATCTCCCGGTCAAAGCCGTCACACACAGAGACTTGCTTGGCTCTGAATACCATTCCGTCAGGCTTGTCTTCCTCCCGTAGTTCCCCAGCCATCACCTGATCGTAAATATTACGTATGTCATGCAACGTTTTCGGTAGTTCCAACGTTGCGGAATTTTCGCCGGAGAGTCCGAGAAAGAGTTTGGCAAGCTCACTCAACCGCTTGTGCGGCCCGTCCGCGACCGCCGCATCCAACGCGTCTGAGATTTCCTTGCGCGTGGTGTGCACGGCTTCTATGGAGTTCGTGCTCTGCATTTCCGCGCCGATGAGTTCCATCAGATACGCCCTGCGGGCAATCGGCGGCAATGCGGCCCACAGCGATTCGACCTGCACTTCCATGCCACGGACCGAATCCATGACGTTCAACAGTTCCCTGAACGCCACGGCGAACATCTCATGACCTTCGAATTCAATACCTGACCGGTATGTTGAATAGCCGTTGAGTCTTTTTTGGTATTCCTCCTCAGCCGCATCCTTCGGCTTGGCCGTGGATGATGACATTGCCAATGTCTGCCGTATGCTTTTGTACTCCATAACCATCATCCTTATAACCGTCATTTGTGCAGAATATGCAGGTTCGGGGTGAATATAGACTATTCCTATACCTACATAATGTCAAAAAAATGTCGATATAGCAGCAGGCGTGTTTGCGGCTATTGGTACGTTGAGGGGCATATGTGGGGATACGTGCGGATATGTTTGCTATGCGCAGATATGTTCAAGCGCAGATTAGGTGCGGATCAGGCGACTTCGAGGGTGGCGAGGAGGGCGCGGTGGTCGGAGCCGGGGATGTATGCGGTTTTGAGGTTGCCTACGGTCACGCCTTTGTCATGCACGATATGGTCGATTTCGGCGATTGGCATCATGGCCGGGTACGTCATGTGCAGGCCTTCGCCCGCCTGCTGGCCGGAATCCAGAAAACGGCTGCCGAGCAGGTATCGGAAGCTGGCGTGGTCCCATGTGGAGTTGAAATCGCCCATCAGCACGTACAGATTGTCGTAATGCTGCAGTTGGGCGAGCGAGTCGAGACTACGGTTCCACAGACCTTGGTTGCGGGGGCGCGGCGAGAACGGGTGGACGGAGCCGAAGCGCACCTTGCTGCCGCCGAAATCGATCGTCGCGGCGGAAACGCTGCTTGATTCCACGGGAATGAGGTTCTGTTTGGCGTTTTCCATCGGCGCGGCGCTGTACAGCACGTTCACACCGCCGTTGTCATGCCACGTTTGCTGCGCGGCCACGGAATACGGCAGATAATTGGCGATTCCGGCGCTGTTGAGCCGGTTGAGCAGGTCCCATGACACTTCCTGCAGCGCGAGCACTTCCACATGCTCGTTTTTGACGATTTCGACGATCCGATTGGCGTCGGCATGCCCTTCCTTGGTGTTGAAGGTCATGATGCGGGCGTACCGGTCGGACGTGTTGGGCAAGCCGTCGGACGAGACCTGCGTGACTGCGGTGCTGGCCGCGTCGGAAATCGTTTGCTGCGGCCTGATATAACCCCAATGCCAGCCGATTTGCACGACCACGCACACCACGCTGACGGTGGCGAGCAGGACGCGTCCGCCTATTGCACGGACGGCTATCGCGGTGATCGCAATAATCAAAGACAGCATGCCCAGCCACGGCATCAGCGCGACGATAAGCGGCACGTACCGTTTGCCGTCGAGGTTGTTGGGCAGCATGCGCAGCAGCATGGCCAGCAGGATGACGGCGGTGGCCAGCCAGAGCACCGCGGTCAGAAGGTGTGTCGCTGCGGTACGGCGGGTCATGCCATGTTGCGCGCGGTCGAGGGGACGACTGGCGCATGCTTTGTCGAGCCGCGCGCCCAGATCCTCGATTTCGCTTTCGCTTGTGCGTTCGCGTTCGGCATCGTTATTGCCGCCGCTCTCACGCTCGCTTTCGCCGGTTTGCCGCATGGTTGCCTTTCATTACGCTCCCGTTCACCATACGCAACACGGCACGGGTGCGCCACCTCCTTCCCGCGAGGTTCACAGTGCTTTTACGTGCACCCGTACCGCATGCCACTATGCGGACATTTCTCTCTCATTTCCTGCTGCGGGGAATGGCGGCACTTGAGCGAACCACGCTCAGGACATGCCTACGGGACGGCGAAAATACGGGTATGGGCGAGTAGGTCAGGCTAGGCGGCGTGGGGGTGGACGCGATTGAGTGCGCGCTGGACGGTGTCGCGGGTGGAGCCGGCGCCGTTGCCGCGGACGCCGAAGAAGACCATGACCACCATGATGAAGCAGATGGTGGCGCTCACGCGCAGTGCCCACTGGATGCCGAACACGTTCGCGGCCGCGTACATGCTCTTCGCGCCACCGATCGCAGCCCAGCGCAGGGCGGTAAACGTTTCCATCAGGATCACCAGCACGGGGGCGCCGATGGCACCGGCGATCTGGCGGACCGTGTTCGTGACGGCCGAGCCGGCGCTCACTTCCTCGGGCTCCAGGCAGTTGAGCGACCATGTGGTGATCGGCATAAGCACGAATCCCATGCCGATTTGGCGCACGAACTGCCAAATCGACACCCACCAAATCCATGAGGTCATGGAAATCATGCTCATCATGATGGTGCCGAACAGCAGGGTGATCGAGCCGATCAGCGCCACCGGACGCGCGCCGAAACGGTCGAGCGCCTTGCCTCCGAAGAACTGCGCGATGCACTGGCCGAACGCGCCGGGCAACATCACCAGGCCGCTGATCGTGGCGGAATAGCCGCGGCAATCCTGAATGTAGAGCGGCATGATCACCATGATCGAGCTGAAGGCGAAGAACGACAGCGCGGCGGTGACGGTGCCGACGGTGAAGCTCTTGTTTTTCAGCACGCTCAGGTTGAGCAGCGGAGGCTGCTTGGACGGGTCGGCCGACTGCCGGCGAGCGCCGTGGATCTGCCGCAGCACGAACCAGACGATGCCGACCAGGCCGATCAGCATGGCAAGCCACACCATCGGATGCGTGAACGGATACGATTCGATGTTCGTGAAGCCGAACATAAGGCCGCCGAAGCCGAAAATCGACAGGCCGACGGAGAAGAAGTCGGCTTTTGCGGACGCGTCGCGCGTGCCGAAATTACGCAGGCCGAAAATCGCAAGAAGCAGCGAAATAACGCCGATAACCGTCAGTGTGAGGAAAATCGATCGCCAGCCGTTCAAATCGGTCTGCACACCACCCAACGTGGGTCCGATCGCGGGCGCGACGCTCATGGCCATACCGACGGTGCCCATCGCCATACCGCGGCGGGACAGAGGATAAATGGAGAATACCGTGATTTGCAGGACCGGCCACATCACGCCGGTGCCGACGGCTTCCAGCAGACGGCCGATCAAACCAGTACGAACGATGAGCCGAGCCAGGCGAACACCGAGCCGAGCGTGAACACCGCCATCGACGCGATCACGATCTGGCGGGTGGAGAATCGGCGGGTCAGGTAGGCGGTGAGCGGCACCATAACGCCCATGACGAGCTGGAAAATCGACGTCAGCCATTGGCCGGTCGTCACGGAAATGCCGAAATCGGACACGATGGTGGGCAGTGCGGCGCTCAACTGCAGCTGAGTGAAGTTGCCGACGAACGTGATAAAGGTGAGAATGGCGATCGATACGAACGCGGCATGCGTCAAATGGTCGTTTTTATACGATTCCTCGCCGGTAAGTGGCTGGGACAGGCCGTGGGTGCGGCCCTGTTTCGCGTTTATTTTCTTTTCCGGCTTCACTTCCGACCTCTTCTCCGGTTTCGACGGCAAACCGACCGCCCTCCATCACTCATCCGCGCATACTCGCAGCGTATTGCGCAACTCCTGCAAAAACAGACTCAAAAAGTCTAGTACTGCGGGTGGTCGAACGCGAGATGAAACTATTCGAACACGTTCAATTCCAATTCAACCGAGAAAAAATTGGCAAAACTTCGTATTTGTTCATCTCGGGGTGGTATACATATGCGTTGGCAGTAACGGCACGATACAGGGAAGGAATACGCCGCGCAGGGGGTTAGGAAGTATGACCGTAGTCACGTTATTCAACATAGCGATGGAGCTATGGGGCGTTCTCATCTGCATCGTTTGCGCAGGTGGCGTCTACGTGGGCGCGATACGTAGGACGCGGCGTACCTATACGAAAGTTTCCATGCAGCTTCTATGCGCGCTGATGCTGCTGGCCGACGTGTCCGCCTGGTATCACAACGGCGGCCGCGACAAGCTTGACTTCTACATGACGCGCATCGGCAATCTTGGTGAATACCTGATCAATTTCATCTTCATCGCACTGTTCGCCAACTATATCTGGCAAACCGTCAGCGGCGACGACATGCTTGAAAACGTCAGCCCGCACGAGTGGAGGGCCAGAATGAGCGGCGGAGCCAAGCGTAATCGTAAGAACCAACGTTCGGCCAATGCCCGATCCAAGCCGAAAAAGCCGCGTTCGAAGAAGCTTGACGTCATCTACGCAGCGTCCGCGCTCGGCATCGTACTGACGATTGCCACGCAGTTCAACCATATGGTCTACTACATCGACAGCCAGAACTACTACCGCCGCGGACCACTGTTCGCTATCCCGCAGATACTGGGTCTGGTAGAGCTCGCGCTGATTGTGATGCTGATCATCGAAAACCGCAAAAACCTCAGCCGACCGCTGTTCGTCACGTCGCTGTCGTTCTTCGTGCTGCCGATTGTGACAACCATCGTTCAGATTCTCCATTACGGACTGGCGTTGCAGGCCATCGCGATCACGATTCAATCCAGTTCACGTTCGTGGTCGACACCATCGAAATGAACAAGAAAATCCGTTCGCAGGATGACGCCTATCAGAAGGCCAGCTACGAGGCGCAGCACGATGGTCTGACCGATTTGTGGAGCAAGAGCGCCGGCCGCGAGCAGATTGAGAATTATTTCGCGCACATGCAGGAAGGCGACCAAGCCGTTCTGATTTTCGTTGACATCGACGATTTCAAGCAGATCAACGATACGTACGGCCATAAAGTGGGCGATTTCTGGATTCGTGAAGTGGCGCAGACGTTGAAGCGGCTGTACCGGCATGATGACATCATCGTCCGTTTCGGTGGCGATGAGTATGTGGCGCTGATAAAGAACACCGCGAACGAGCGCGTGATCGAAAGCACGCTGGACCTGTTCCGCCGCCAGTTGGCGCAGGCGTCCGCGCAATACGGGCAGGACGTGCATTGCAGTATCGGCGCATGCCGCGTGCTGTCCGGCAAGAACGTCGATCTGAACCTCTGCTTGGGATTCGCCGACCATGCGTTGTACCAGTCCAAGCGCGAGGGGAAGGGCATGTACACCGTGGTCGATTATGACAGCGGGAAAGTGCAGGCAGCGTAGGTTTCGTGGAAAAATCCGCGGGAAATCTGCGGGAAAAACCCTAGAAAATCAGCTGAGAAACTACGAAAAAGCACCGCAAATCCGCCGGAGATCGACGTAAAAATCACGGAAAATCAGGCTTTGCCGAGCATTGTCAGCACAATCAGCACCACGTTCAGAGCGACGATCAGCGCGGCGACCGCGATATTGACGACGTGCTTGACCGGACCGTCCACGTACTCCCCCATCAGCGTGCGGTCGTGCGTGTAACGCATCAGCGGAATAATCGCAAATGGAATGCCGACCGACAACACGACCTGGCCGACGATCAGCGCTTCCGTCGGATTGTTGGCGAACCATAGCACCACCAGCGCGGGTACCAGCGTCACCACTCGGCACGCCCACATCGGCGCTTTGATACGCAGCAGGCCGTGCATGATTTCGCTGCCGGCGTAAGTGCCGACCGACGTGGAGCTCAGGCTCGACGCAAGCAGACCAATCGAGAAAATCGTGCCGATCACCGGGCCGAGCACATGCTGGATGGCCCGCTGCGCGCCTTCGATGGTGTCGGTGCCGGTCATGCCGTACAGCGAGTTCGCGGCGAGGATGAGCAGCGCGAGGTTCACCGAGCCGGCAAGTATCAGCGCCCAGGCAACGTCGATTTTGCTGCCGTGAAGCAGCTTCTTCACGCTCGGCTTCGCTTCGCCGGGGGCGTAATGGTCGTTGACGAGCGTGGAATGCAGGTAGATGGCGTGCGGCATGACCGTGGCGCCCAGCATGGACGTGGCCATGAGCACGGTGTCGGTGCCTTTGAAGCGTGGAATCAAGCCGGCGACGACTTCTTTCGGATTTGGCGGGGCGATGAACAGACCGGCGATAAAACCGAACGTGATCACCAGCAGCAGGCCGATGATGAGTTTTTCGAAAATGCGATGCGTGGCGCCTTTTTCGAAAATCAGCAGCACCGTCGACACCGCGCCGATGATGCAACCGCCGACGAACAGCGGCAGACCGAACAGCAGTTTCAGTGAGATCGCACCGCCGATCACTTCCGCCAGATCGGTGGCGATGGCGATTACCTCAGCCTGCATGAAGAACATGAAACGGCCCGCGTCGCCAAGCCGTTCGCCCAGGATTTCCGGCAGGCTTTTGCCGGTGACGATGCCGAGTTTCGCGGACTGGTATTGGATAAGCACGCTCATGCAGTTGGCCAATACCAGCACCCACACCAGCAGGTAGCCGTAGCGCGCGCCCGACGTGATGTTCGCCGCCACGTTGCCCGGATCCACGTATGCGACCGCCGCCACGAACGCGGGGCCGAGGATGCCGGCGAGCGCGTGGCCGTGGTGGTACGGCCGGGCGGATCGGTCATGCTGCGCAGTGATCGTCATATTCTTCGAATCCATATCGTTCTTCATATCCACGCAACGTTATAGTGCGTTTTCCGCGCAGAATTGTTACGTCTGTTACGGAAAGCTGAACAGCTGCCGAACATGCGCCGATTGTGGGGCGGACAGGCCGCGATCACGGAAGCCGCTAAACTGGTGCAGAGAACATCGCATTTCGATTCAAGGGGTTGTTCCATGACTGTTTTCCACACTCCGATGATCACGCTTTCCGACGGCAATCTGATTCCGCAGATCGGCTTGGGCGTGCTGCGCATCGACGACGAGGGCGTTACCCCCGTGGTCGAGAGCGCGCTGGAAGCCGGTTATCGCCATATCGATGGCGCTGCGGGGTACAATAACGAGGCTGGCGTCGGACGTGCGCTGCAGAACGCGGGCTTCACGCAGGGTGAAATCGCAAAATCTGTGGGTGACGACGAAGCTGCGCGATTCGGAACAGGGGTACGATTCCGCGCGCAAAGCGTTCGACCGTCAGCTTGGCCTGCTGCAGCTCGACTATGTGGACATGTATATGCTGCATTGGCCCACCCCGTTCAATTGGCGTTCCGGCGAAACGTGGAAGGCGTTCGACGAGTTCCGCGCAGAGGGTCGCGTGCGGTCGCTCGGCGTGTGCAATTTCCTGCCGGAGCATCTTGAGCGGCTGCATAAGGAAACGGGCGAATATCCGGCCGTCAACCAGATCGAACTGCATCCCACGTGGCAGCAGCGCGAAGTGGTGGCGTATTGCAAGGCGCACAATATCGCGGTCGAGGCGTATTCGCCGATGGCTCGCGGCGCCGACCTGACGCCGGCGACGGCGTGATCGCGCGCATCGCCGAAGAGCATGGCGTCACGCCCGCGCAGGTGATTCTGCGGTGGCACATCGAAAACGGCACGATCATTATTCCCAAGTCGGTGCATGCGGACCGGCAGCGGCAGAACCTCGACCTGTTCGGATTCGTGCTCAGCCCTGCCGAGCATGCGGCCATCGATGCGCTCGACGGGCCGACGCGCGCCGGGCACGATCCGATGACGTTCACGTACGCGTAAGACTGCTTAGGGTGCGATGACAAGCGCGGATCGCGTGACGGCACGCATTTTCGCCGACGGCTGTTCAATGCCGACGGGCCGGTGGAACGCATACTGATCCTGCTGGTGATCGCCGTGGTGGCGGGCATCACCATCGGCCTGCTCATGCCGAAAGCAAACCCGACCGTCGGCGAAATAACAGGCGAATACACCGCGTCAGGCACCGCCGCGCAAACGCTGCAGCAGCTGACGGTCGACGATAATCAGCGGCACGCCGGCTACGATCGCGACCTGTTCGGCTTCCGCCAAACCGATGACGACGGCAACGGATGCGACGTGCGCGAAGACGTGCTGGCGCGCGACCTCACCGACGTGCGCTACCGGCAGCATGGATGCAAAGTGGAATTGGGCACGCTGGCCGACCCGTACACCGGCAAAACAATCCACTTCGTACGCGGCGCGCGCACCTCGTCGGCGGTGCAGATCGACCATGTGGTGGCGTTGGAGAATGCCTGGCGGTCGGGCGCGAGCACGTGGGACCAAGCCAAGCGGTACCGGTTCGGCAACGATATGTACAACCTGCTCGCGGTGGACGGGCCCGCCAATCAGGAGAAGGGATCCGCGTCGGCCGCGTACTGGCTACCCACGAACGGCGCGTACCGGTGCGAGTACGTGGCCCGGCAGATCGGCGTGAAAGCCAAGTATGGGCTGAGCGTCACCACCAAGGAAAAGCGGGCGATGCTGTCCGTGCTGCACGGCTGCCCGGCGCAAAGCGTGCCGGAGCGGTGAGGCGCGTGGCAGGTGGCGGAGCGTAGGTGCGCGGTGAAGCGTAGGTGAGTGGCGGAGTCTCCTGAAATGTGTCACGATTCGAAATTTCGGCTGTTTTTTCGAATCGTGACACATTTTTCCTTCCAAAAAGCAATACGGGGGTATAAAACGACATATTCCCAAGGAAAATGCCTCAAAAACATACCCCCGAACCGAAAGTGATGTGTCACGATCAAAATTTTTGGTCTTTTTTTCGAATCGTGACACAAAAAACAAGCCTCCTATATCCTGTGCGCAACCAAACGTATCGGAATGACGCGCGACGAACACGATTATCAGCGGCTTTCAAGGATTCCAGCGCCGATCGCCACAAAAGAGGCACAACACCGAGGAGTCGCGATCATGCGGAAAGCGGGCGGCCTCACGCGCGCACCCAACGAAACCGCATCAGTCAAGCAGCCTAAGCTTGCGGGCTTTCTGATAACGCAGCACCACTTTGCGCCATGGCAAGGGCGTGGTCACCCCAATCGGCCGACCGACGATCGAAGACAACGCATGGGCGACGTTCATGGCGAACGCGGCGCGATGCAATTCGTCGGACAAATCCAGCTGCGTGACCGAAAACACAGTCCAACCAGCGGCCGCAAGACGCGACAGCTTGTTCTGATCGCGCCGATATTGCGCACGGTCAGTACGATGATGGTCACCCTGATAGTCCAGGCCAAAACGATGCTCGGCATCGACAAGATCCAACGTCACCGCAGCGCCATTCGCAAAATTCACGCCGGGGACCACACAGTTCGGTTGCATAATCGGCAGGCCATAACGCACAAGAGTCAGCCTCATTTCGGTCTCCTTGGGGGAATCGCTGCCTGACTGCACGAGCGCCAACGCATCCAGACACTTGCTCCGGTATGGGACGTTCTCAGTTTTAACAAACTCAATCAGCCCCTTGCGAGCGGCGAATCGATGGCGAATCAACGACTCCGCAACCATGACGATGTCCTGGATACCCCACCGGCCGGCAGCCAAAGACCACGCCGGAACGGGCATAAGCACCGGAACTCCAGCAACCTCACGCACGTGTCGCGCGGACAAGCCCTTCCAGACATGCACGGTCACATCGGCCGACACCGATGTGCTTTTCTTCACACGGCCGCGACGAGCCGGCGATTGGGCGACCGTATGAAGTTTCGCCGGGGATTGCGGGAATTGGGAAGCTGAGAAGCCGACTGCCGAAGACCTGGAATCTGATTCCGAGAAACAGCCTGGGAATCCGGGAAATATTGAAAATCCGAATCCGGGAAATCCTGCCCTAAGCGGATAGAGTGCTCGGAATGGCCGAAAGCCGGACTTTCTCCACTCCATCCATAGTCCACGTCCGTCCCAGCGTAACCGCCTTGCGACGAACGCAGCGAAACAACGGAGCAATCACTATCTGCGGGCAGCTCGACGCCCCAAATCGCGAGCGCGGTCTCGTGACTTACGGGATGCCGCAACTCCACGGACTGGGCAATGCGGAGAATACGCCAGCTGGCTTCGGACAGGGTCGCCCGCTGGATCGGCTTGTATGCATCATCAGCATTCATGGCGTGCAATATAAACGATGGCAACGGTTTGATGTGCGTTTTTCCAAAGTTGTGGTCGGAGAACATGCGATTTGGGGCAGTTCAGCATGGCATGGCCGTAATTCCAACGATTTGGAGCGCAACAGCCTGTGGATAACCAATGGAGATGGTTCCAGCTACCACCGCAGCCTTTACAAGGGACGCGGCCCGGCACTTCCGGAAGTGCGGCAAACCGGTATTTCTTTTCGCTTGGGGAATCGGGGATGGATCAGCCTCAGCCCAGCCTTCAAGGCAATTCGGACCAATTCATCACGAACCAGCACAAACTAGTCTCAAGCGAGCCTTGAACCAGCTTTGGAGCGGAATCTTCCGCTATAAATGTGTCACGATTCGAAATTTCGGCTGTTTTTTCGAATTCGTGGCACATTTTTCCTTCCCCAAAAACAATACGGGGGTATAAATCGGCGCATTTCCAAGGAAATGCCTCAAAACATACCCCCGAACCGAAAGCGGTATGTCACGATCAAAATTTTTGGCCATTTTTTCGAATCGTGACACAAAACAAGCGACACGGGCAGTACCGGAAGAGTAGGTCCAAGGCCTGCTCTGGAAAGGGCGGAGCTGGCGCACAGATAGCGTGGGCAGTGCCGGAAGAGCGGAATCAAGGCCTGCGACGGAAGCGAGGAGGGCACTCAGGGGAGGAGAAGGCATGCGGAAAGCGGGAGCACTAGGCGGCGCGAAACCAAACACGCGACACTAGGCACGGGTGGTGGCGCGGGCTATGATGCGGGATTGGGTGGTGATGAGCTCCGGTTCCAACGTACGGCTGCCATCGATGCGGTTGATGATGCGGCTGACCGCGGTCGGCGCGATCCAGTCGAGGCAGGAATCCATGGTGGTCAGCGGCGGCTGGAAATATGCGGCTTCCTCGTTGTTGTCGAAGCCGATCACCTGCACCCGGTCGGGCACCGCGATGCCGTTCGCTGCCAAAGTGAACAGTGCGCCCAACGCAAGCTGGTCGTTGAACGCCACGATGCCATCGAAGGGGATGCCGGAGTCGACGATGCGCTGCGTCATGCGCGCGCCCGAGCCGATGGTCCAATCCTGGCCGACGTTGGGCACTAGCCGTGTGTCCAATTCGACGCCTTGGTCGGCACACGCTTCGAATATGCCTCGCATGCGCAGCTGCGCGTTGCCTTCCACGGCGTCGCGCAGCTCGAGGATATGCTCCGGACCGGTTCGCGAGCCGATCACCGCAAGATTCGTGGCACCGTGGTCGAACAGGTATTGCGCGGCGAGACGCGCCTCCTGGACGTCGTCCGGGGTGACATGGTCCGCCTTGCCATGCGTGGACCGCGCGCCCACGCAGACCAGCGGATAATCCACGTCCAGGTCCTCGGGATCGAGATCCTCGACTTCGGAGATGGACAGGATCATGCCGTCCGACACCGTGGCATTGAAGTTTCGCAACAGCGCGCGGGCACCCTGCGCGGATCCTTCCGCATACGTGGTGATGTACACGGAATAGCCGTAGATGCGGGCCGCGTCGATCACCCGGTTGGCCAGTTCGGCCAAATATGGCGCGGTCAGGCTCGGCACCGCGAGCGTGATGAAGCCGGTTTTGCCGCGATTGAGATTGCGGGCCGACACGTTGACGCGGTAGCCGAGCCTGTCGATGACGTCCTGCACTTTTTCGCGTGTGGCGTCGGCCATGCGGCCGGAATGGTTGATGACGTTCGACGCGGTTTTGAGGGAGACTCCGGCCTCTTGCGCCACTTCACGCAGTGTGACGCGTTTCCTGTCGGACTTGTCCGGCTTCACTTCGGCCATATCTCCCCCTAACCGCATCCGTCATCGATATTCGACTTCCGACTTTACCGCCTTACCACGAGCACGCCGTTGCGGCGCACGGTGTACGAGCCGGGCTTTTCCTCCCGATCCGTCTGGAACAGGATGACCGGCTCGCCTTCGATGCCTTGCAATTCGACCGTCTTCTTGCCACGGGGCAGGTAGAAGTCGAAGGTGGCGTCGGCGGAGGCGCGCACGGTGTGCAGCACGTCGCATTCTCCTGCGACGAGGCCGCGAGATATGCGCGGACCAGCTTCGTCAGATCGGCCACATCCAGGTCGCAGCCGACGAAATACGCTTCGCCGGAGCCGTACGGATTACGGGTGACCGCGGCCGTGCCGTCGAGCTCCCATTCGTCCGCTTCCTCGCCGGCGTACGTGGCAAGCACCTGCGCGTGTTCGCCGGTCACGTTCACGTCGTTCTGCCACAGGCGGGTCGTGGTGCCGTCCAGCGCGGCCGAATCGTCGGCGGACGACAGTCGGATCTCGCCCGGCTCGCCTTCGGCTTCGGCGCCGAGGATGTTGAATTCCTCGCCGCGGACGCCCAGCATCGAGCGCAACAGGCCATCGCCCGCGCCCGGGTATCCGCCGAGCCAAGTGTGGAAATGCTCGTCGATCAGTCCGGTCGCGTAGCCGACCACCACGCGGCCGCCGGCGGCCGCGAAGTCGGCCAACCGCTGCGTGTCGGCGGTGCTCAGGATCAGCACGGTCGGCAGCACGACGGTCTTGTACGAGCTCCAGTCGTAGGCGAGCGGCACGATGTCGGCGCGCGAGCCCGCGTCCAGGAACGCGCGGTACCAGTCACGCACGTCATGCCAGTGGTTGAGTTTCATGCTCGGCAGGGTCTGGGAGCGGGTGGCCCATTCCGATTCGGCGCTGAAGAGGATCGCCGTGTCGGAGTGCGCCAATTCGGTGCCCTGCACGCCGGCGTCGGCGAGCGTGTGCAACGACGCGCCCAGCTCGCACACCTGGCGGAACAGCTTCGTGTCCTCGCCGGCGTGCGGAACCATGGCCGAATGGAACGCTTCGGCACCGAACGCGGACGCGCGCCACTGGAAGAAGTTGATGGCGTCGGCGCCCATGGCCACATGGGCCAGGGAGTCACGCACGGTCTCGCCCTTGCGCTTGCGGGTGTTAAGCGGCTTCCACTGCACCGCCGAGGTGGAGTGTTCCATGACGTACCACGGCTTGCCGAGCGCGAGCGAATCCATGAGAGCGTCGGAGCAGGCCAGCTCGTCGAGGTGGGATTCGCCCTCGTGGAAGTAGTGGTCGTTGGATACGAAGTTCACTTCCTTGGCCCAGGCGGCGTAGTCCATGCAGCACTGGTCGGTGGAGACCATGAAGTTCGTGGTGAACGGCTTGTCGGGGCAGATTTCGGCGATCGCGTCGCGTTCGGCTTTGTAGAAGTCGAGGAGCATGTCGTTGCCGAACCGTTCGAAGTCGAGCTTCTGGCCGGGGTTGACCATCGAGTCGGCGCCCATGAACCGTGGGATGAGCACTTCGTCGAAGCCGTTCATCTCCTGGCCCCAGAAGGTGGTGCCCCACGCCTGATTGAGCGCGTCGATGGTGCCGTACTTGCGGCGGCACCATGCGCGGAAGGCCTCGAGCGCGTTGTCGGAGTAGTCCTCGCGGTTGTTCCACCCGTATTCGTTGCCCATGTGCCATGCGGTCACATACGGGTTGGTGCCGTACCGTTCGGCGAGCTTGCGGCACAGGGTCAGCGCGTATTCCTTGAACACCGGGCTGGTCGGGCTCCAGGATTGGCGCGAGCCGGCGTTGACCGGATGGCCGTACTTGTCACGCGGAAGGACCTCCGGGTGGCTTTCGTACAGCCACAGCGGCGCGGTCGCCGTCGCGGAGGCCAAGTCGACCACGATGCCGGCATTGCCGAGTTTGTCGATGATGCGGTCGAGCCAGCCGAAATCCCAACGATCCTCGGTGGGTTGGATGCGATCCCAGCTGAAGATGGCGAGGGCCACGGTGTTGACGCCGGCCTGCTTCATCAGGCGGATGTCGTCGTCCCAGATGTCCTCGGACCATTGGTCGGGATTGTAGTCGCCACCGAAGGCGATGCCGCGGCCATCCGCGGTCAGCAGTTCCGGCCATTCGAAGTTGCGTCGCGCACTCACGATTATCTCCTTTGGTAATTGGCATAAAGCCATGGTTTTTTGTATATTACATTCGTTATTTGCCCACCGGCATGTGGTACACCGGTGTAGCATACACGTCGGTGACGTCAGCGACGCACGCATCGGACTGCTCCAGGCGGGCCGCCATCGACGATGTTACCTTCACGCGGACCCCGCGCCTCAGCGGCGTGACGACCAGCGTCAGCTTTCCACCAGCGGCATCGATGGCATCCGCGTAATCGCGCAATCCGACCTGCCATGTCTCGCCGTTGCAGAAATTATCGGCGATCAGCACATCGCCGCAGAACAGCCAGCCGATATCGCCCTGGTATGCGATGTTCAGCATGACATCGGCGACCTGCCGTTGATCGCGGAAAAGCCGTCCCATGCCAGCCGGCAAAGCGATTTCGTACCGATCGGCGTGCAGTCTTCTCAGACGCGCATACACCGATACGGGCTCCACCGGCCGCGGAGAGCCGAGCAAGCCTTCCGGATATGCGGCGATCCCGTTTTCGGCGCGGGGCGATTCCAGCGTCCACCCATCGCCGTCCTCGTACAGCAACGCGTTGTCGTCGTCGACGAAGGCGAGGCCTCCGTCCAACACCGTCATCCGCCCGGCGAGCGCTCGTGTGACGCATACGATCTCCGCCGCGTCCCGGACCATGAAGCGTTCGAAATCCGCCTTGCCGACGGTGACGTCCTGGATGTCGCCTTCGAAATGGAACGTCAGCTCATCCATGCCATCGGGCTTGAGGAACACGAACGTGCGGAACGGTCGGCCCGGCACCCGCAGCACGGTGACCGGCTGCAGGTTGGCGCGGACGAGCCGCACGCCGTCCAGATCCATGTTGAACGGCAATATGCAGTTCTCCCCCTCGGCGAGGCCGATGCCGGTGAACCGTATGCGCTCACCGGTACCCGTCTCACGTCGATTTGCTCACCGTGACGGCTCGGCACGCGCGCATGGTCCTGGAAGTTGTCGATGGACACGAAACCCCGTTCGCCATCGCTGCGCACGGCATACCGGAGGGTCTCGGAGTCGGACGGATCGATGCGGTCCTGCCCGTCCTGCAACGAGACCGGCATTCCGGCGAGTTCCGGCCCGAAGGCTTTGACGAACTCGTGCAGGGTGCGCAGCCGCCGGTAGGATTCCCGCACCTGTCCGAATTCGCCAAGGGGCGCTTGGAAATCATAGGAGCGTTTCGGGGTCTGCCCCTCATTGAGGAATCCGGCCGCGCCCTTCGGGTTGGTTCCGCCATGGAACATGTAGTAGCCGAGGAAATCGCACCCCGAGCCGAGCTTGATGTTGGCCATCGCGTCGACGGAGCGCTTCGGCAGCACGAAACGGTAATCGTACGAATTGAACATCCCGCCGCCCATCTCGCAGCAGGCGTACGGGCGGCTGTCCGGATCGTACGGGGGATCGAAGCCGTCGCTTGTGCTGGAGCCATGCAGCCTCCGGTATCGGTACTCGTCGGTGGCGGGATGCTCCGTCATCCCCTCGGCACCGACGCCGTCGTAGAACAGCCACGGCCGGTACGCGTATCCACCCCACAGCGGCAGCATGTCGTCCGGAACCGGTGACTGCCAGCCGGTGCAGGTGAACATCGGCGGGTCGATGCCTTCCTCGATCGCGATGTCGCGCAGCCGTTCCAGGTAGCCGGCCCCATCGTGGCCGGACGGCACCCATTCACGGCTGATGCCGGTGGTCATCTCCCAAGGAGCCGACGACGCCATGTACTCGTTGTCGACCTGGGCCGCGATGATCGGCCCGCCATCCTTGAAATACAGGCCGCGCAGCTGCTGCGCGATATGCGCGTAGAGACCGCGCACCGCATCGAGGAAGCCGGCGTCGAGGGAACGGACCTCATACGACTTGCCGTACAGCCAGTCGGGAAGTCCGCCGTTGCGCACCTCGCCATGGCAGAACGGTCCCAGCCGCACGATGACGTGCAGTCCGTGCCGGGCGCACAATTCCACGAATCGGCGCACGTTCCTGTTGCCGGAGAAATCCCACTCCCCCTCGCGCTCCTCATGGTGGTTCCAGAACACGTAGGTGGATACGACGTCGATGCCCGCCGCGGCCATCTTCGCGAGTTCCGTGTCCCACCGTTCGGCGGCGATCCGCGAATAGTGCATCTCGCCGGCGATGGGGATCCATGGCGATCCGTCACGGGTCAGGAAGCGGTTCGTGGCGCCCAGGGTCCCGCCATCCGGCCCGCATGCGGCTGCGGCGCGGATGACGGGGATCCCGTATGCGGCGTCCGCGCGAACTTGCTGGCTTCCGAAAGATCAACCTCATAGCGCATAACGCTGCTCCTTGTCGAATTCCCGCAAGCAGGAGGACCGGTCAGCCCTTGACCGAACCGGCGACCAGGCCGGCCACGATCCAACGCTGGCAGAAGATGAAGAACACGAACACCGGGATGAGCGCGATGGTGGTGACCGTCATGAACAACGGCCAGTTCGTCGTGAAGGTGCTGATCGCGTTGAACACCTGCAGCACGATGGTCTGTTTGTTGGTCGACGAGATGTACACGCTCGGCGTCATGAAGTCGTTCCACGTGCCCATGGTCTGGAACACGATGACGGTGGTCAGGATCGGGCGGATCAGCGGCAGCACGATCGTCCAGAAGATGCGGAACGGACCGGCGCCGTCGATACGGGCGGCCTCGATGATCTCATACGGCAGGCCGCGCATGTACTGCACGATCAAGAAGTAGCAGAAGGTCGCGCCGCCCGTGTAAAGCACGATCAGGCCGAGCAGCGAATCGACGAGACCCACCTGTGCCTCCATGCGGTACTGCGGAATCAGCAGCGTCTGGCCGGGGATGATGAAGGACAGCATGAGCAGCACGCCGATCACGGCGGTGAACTTGCTCTTCTTCAGGATCATGCCGTATGCGGCGAGCGCGCCGAACAGCACCTGCAGGCCGACGCCGACCACCGTCACGATGATGGTGTTCTTGAAGGCGTTGACAATGGGCAGATGCCCGAATGCATACGTGTAGTTCTCGAAATTCCATGTCTTTGGTAACCCAATCGGGTCCATGGACATCTCGGCGCTGCTTTTGAACGTGTTGATGACGATGACGTACAGCGGCACCGCGCAGATCAGCGCGATAGCGATGACGACGACGGAACGGATGATCGAGCCGATACGCTCGCGTTGCTGCAGAGTCATGACAGCCTCTTTTCTACCAGATTGGTGATTACCTGCTGCAGGGCGACCAACAGCGCGCAGCAGATGAAGAAGATGACGCCCAGTGCGGAGCCCAGTCCGTACCGGCTCGAACCGATGCCCGTGAGGATGATGGACTGGGTCACGGTGTAGGTGGAGTAGCCCGGACCGCCGCTGGTGAGGCCATACGGCAGATCATAGACCTTCAAACCACCGGTAAGCAGCATGAAGATGCTCACACCCATGGCCGGAACCATCTGGGGCAGTGTGATGTTGAAGAACTGCTGGCGACGGTTTGCGCCATCGACGGCGGCCTGTTCGTAGATATCGGCGGGGATAGCCTGCAGATACGCCAGATACAGCGTGGCGTGCCAGCCGATCTGAGCCCATACCGCTACGAAAATCACACAGAATTTGGCAAGTTCGGAATTCGACAACCACGGAATCGCATCGATGCCGATCTTGGCGAGCAGCGTGTTGACGACGCCGGACTTCAGCGGGGAGAAGATGTACTGCCAGACCAAGCCGAGCACGGCCATGGACGGCACCGAGAAGAAGAAGAACAGGGAACGGGCGAAGTTACGGCCGAAGAACTTGCGGTTGAGCACCACAGCCAGCGGCAGGGCGATCACGGTGATGAGCACGGTGGTGGCCACCGTGTACAGCAGCGTGAAGCCGAGGCCCGCGAGCAGCGTCGGATCCTTGAAGCACTGCACGTAGTTCGCGAACCCCACGAACTTCGCGTCCGCGAAATTGTAACCGGAGTAATCGGTGAAGCTGAACACCAGGCTTTGCAGGAATGGGATGAGGATCACCACGATGAACACCACCATGATCGGCAGCAGGAAGCGTGCCGAGGCGAAGTTCTCCATGAAGTTGCGGTGACGACGCTGCTTGAGATGCAACGCCTCTACCTGATCAGCGGAATGTGGACGCGCCGCTGACGCTGTTGATACTGACATGTTGGTTGCTTTCTACAAAACGTGAGATTGGCAGGTCCAGGCGTGGCGCGGACGGAAGGGTCCGCGCCAGCCTGCCGCGATGGATGTCTGTTCGCGATGGATCAGGAGAGGGTCTTGAGCTTGGAATCGAGGTTCTCCGCGGCCTGCGTAGGGCTGATGGAGCCGAGGGCTACCTGCTGCAGCTGGGTGAAGGTCTCGGCGCGCAGCGCGGTGGTGCCCTTGCTCCAGTGGGCGGAATTCAGGTACACGTTGCCGGTCTTGATGTACAGGTCGTAGGCGTCCTTGAAGTGGTCGTCCACCGTGGCGTTGAAGCCCTTGACGGACGGGATCAGGCCCAGCTGCTTCTGGTACAGCTTGAGGCCCTCGTCGGAGGTCAGGAAGGTGAAGAACTTCTCCGCGGCCTTGAGCTTGTCTCCGGAGATCTTGTTGTTGATGCCGAGGCGGATCGATGGAGCCCGGCGCGTACGGGGTGTCACCCTTCTTCAGCATAGGGATCTGGCCGAAACCGTAGTTGAGGCCGGTCTCATTGAAGCTGTCGATGTCCCACGAGCCGGAAGGATAGACCGCAAGACGTCCGGCGGTGAATTCCGACTTGACCTGGTCGCCGCTCAGGCCGGACACGTCGGAGCTCATCAGGTTCTGCTTGATCAGCTTGTCCCATTCGCCGTAGTACTTGCCATACACGTTCTTGAACGTGTCCTTACCGGCGTCGATCTTGGCGTCGAGCGCCTCGCCCTGCTTGGCGGATTCAGCGCCGATCCAGCCCTCGACGGCGTTGCCCAGTCCATCCTTCGGCTCAAGGTATGGGGTGATTCCCGCGGCTTTGAGTTTGCCGCACATGGTCAGGAATTCATCCCACGTCGCCGGGATGGAGTCGTAACCGACCTTCTTCAGCAGATCCTTGTTGTACACCCAGGCATTGGTCCAGGTGCTCACGCCCATGGCGTATACTTTGCCATCCACGCTATAGGCCTTTTTTGCGGCATCGCCGATTTTATCCATGAAGCTTTCATTGCTCAGGTCCTTGGCGTAGTTGCCTTTGACCAGATCGCTCAACGCCTCCGGAGGAACGATGTAGACGTCGGCCAGGTTTCCGCCGGAGATTCGAGTCTGCAGCGTCTGCTGGTAGCCACTCTGGGAACCGGTGGTGGTGCTGTAGTCGATCTTGATGTCCGGATTGGCCTTTTCGAACGCGTCGATGATCGGCTGGTACTTGTCCTGCGAATTGTTCGAGAAGAACGACAGCGTGGTCTTGCCGTCGGCGGCGTTTCCTCCACCGCACGCGGCCAGCGGAACAAGCATCGCCGCAGCGGCCACCGCCGCAATCATCCTGATGGATTTCTTCTCCATGATGTACTCCTCCTTGTGTTCCATCGTTGGCACCCGCTTTACGTGCGTTCATTCGTCGAACCCACTCCAGCTGCGGTAGATACACGTCAATATGTCTTCAACTGACCATTCAGTTGATTCGGGATATTTCCTTCCCTTTTTGGTATAACTGTGTACCTGTTGAAACAGTATAGGTTTTCCGGTGTACCATGTCAATTCAAACAAGGAAATTTGCATCCCATCGACCGCTACCCCTACAAAACATCGGCGTGTCGTATACCGGCAGCACCGTCGACAGCGGACGACGACCCGCCCGCACCATCCGGAGACGCGCAGCCCGAAAGCGTATTGCGGGTGGGCAGGACGCATGTGGACAAGTCGGTGTATTACGGGGGATTATTTTTCCGATGAATTCCCCAGTATTAGTTGGGATTGAAAAGATGCTGAAAGTCCACAGATAAAAAATCGGCGGCCCCAAGGAAATATCCTTGGAAGCCGCCGATATGCTTGCGTGCGTCGCGCTACGGGCTCAAGCGAGTACACAGCGTGCTACGCAGACCGTGAGCAACACAGACCGCGCGCTACACAGAATCGCAAGCTACAAACTCAGGAACAGCTCGTGGATGCGGGTGTCGTCGGTGAGCTCGGGATGGAACGCCGTGGCGAGGATCTTGCCTTGGCGCAAGCCGACCACATTGCCGTCCACCGACGTTTCGACGGTGGCGGCCGGTCCGACTTCGGCCACGAACGGCCCGCGGATGAACACCAGCGGGAAATCTTTGAGCACGATGTCGGCCGGGGCGTCCTGCGGAACATGCTCGCCCGGTGCGACCACGACGGCGGAATCACCGGAAGAGGAGCCGAAATCGGCGGTGGCGGCGAACGAGCCAAGCTGGCGGCCGTATGCGTTGCGCCGCACGACGGCGTCAAGCGCGCCGAAGTAGACGTTGTCGTCGTTATCGAGCTTGCGGGCCAGCAGAATCATGCCGGCGCAGGTACCGAACACCGGTTTGCCGGCGGCGATATGCTCTGCAATCGGCTCGAACAGGCCGGTGGAGCGCAGCAGCTTGCCCTGCGTGGTGCTCTCGCCGCCGGGCAGAATCACCCGGTCGATCGAATCGTCGAAATCCTCGGCCGCGCGCAGCAGCTTCCACGGCGCGCCGAGGCGATCCAGCATGGCGGCGTGCTCGGCGAACGCGCCCTGCACGGCGAGGATGCCGGTCACGCCATGTTTCGCGGCTTCGACGCCGGCCGATTCTTCCTTCGAAATGTATTCAACTGCTACAACCATTACCGTTCCTGTGCTTTCGGATGTGCCGGCTCCGCGGTGCTTCTCGCTGCCCGCGAGCGGCGTCACGCATGCGCCGTGCGGGCCGTCATTCGCCACGGGCGGCCATGATGGTTTCGATCTCATCTTCGTTGATGCCGACCATGGCCTCACCGAGATTCTCGGAAAGACGTGCAAGCAGCTCGGCGTCCTGCCAATTGGCGGTAGCCTGCACGATGGCGGCGGCACGCTTGGCCGGGTCTCCGGACTTGAAGATGCCGGAACCGACGAACACGCCTTCGGCACCCAGCTCCATCATGAGCGCGGCATCGGCCGGAGTGGCCACGCCACCGGCGGCGAAGTTGACGACCGGCAGACGGCCATTGTCGTGCACGTACTTGGCGAGATCGTACGGCACGGCCAGCTGCTTGGCGGCCTCGTACACCTCGTCGTCGCGCAGGGAGACGAGTTCGCGGATCTGCTTGTTCATAGTGCGCATGTGGCGCACGGCCTGGATGACGTCGCCCGTGCCCGGCTCGCCCTTGGTGCGGATCATGGACGCGCCCTCGGCGACACGGCGCAGCGCTTCGCCCAGGTTCTTCGCGCCGCACACGAACGGCACGTCGAACTGGTTCTTGTCGATGTGGTACACGTCGTCGGCAGGACTCAGCACTTCGGATTCATCGATGTAATCGATTTCGATGGCCTGCAGAATGCGGGCTTCGGCAACATGACCGATACGAACCTTTGCCATGACCGGGATGGACACGGCTTCCTGGATGCCCTTGATCATGGCCGGATCGCTCATGCGGGAAACACCGCCGGCAGCACGAATATCGGCCGGAATGCGTTCGAGCGCCATCACCGCGCATGCGCCCGCGTCCTGTGCGATCTTCGCCTGCTCCGGGGTGGTGACGTCCATGATTACGCCACCCTTGAGCATCTGTGCCAGATTCTTGTTCAGTTCGTTCCTGTTGTTGGCCATCGCCAGCCTTTCGTCGAAAATAATCGTTTGCTATCGATACTAACGATTTCCCATTTCGATTTCACGCGAACTGAATCTTATAACCTACCAAAAAGTCGGTTTTGCTAAATTTGCAACCTTATTTTCATGATTGTTTCATTGGCTTATGATTTCGATTCCGTCGACATTTCGTCGGTTTCGTCCGTTTTTCTTGCTTTACCTGCGACCATGGCTTTCGATTCGTCCGCTTCCGTACGCCGTCGCGCGCGCTATAGGAAACACGAATGACATGCGATTTTCATACGACCACATTGCGGACGTGCGACGCGTCCGTATGCGGCCGCATGGGCATGGGCACCTCACCAGGCCCCGCATTACGCCGATTCACACACTAGTTCGCACGCATCGGCTCGCCGCATCAGTTCGCAATCCGCACGCGCCAGCTCACATGCGCACGATGCGGTCCGCGATGCGCATGGTGGAATCGCGGTGCGAGACGAGCAGCACCGCGCTCCCCTGCTGCGCCAACGCGTCAATCGATTGCAGAATCACGGATTCGTTGTAGGCGTCGAGGCGACTCGTCGGCTCGTCGAACAACACCAGCGACGCGTTGCGCAGGAAGACGCGAGCCAGGCCGATGCGTTGCCGTTCACCCTCTGAAAGCCGCCCGCCCAACTCGCCGACGGGGGTATCAAGGCCCTGCGGGAGCGAGTCGACCAGTTCAAGCGCGGAAGCCTTGGCAAGCGCGGCGCGCAGCACGTCATCACCGACAGAAGGGGTCGACCGGGTGGAAAGCGCGGAATCAGCGGCATTCCACGAAACGGGAGGAGCGGGCGGGGTAAGGAGCGCTCTGCCGGAAGTCGCGGAATCGTCCGGATCGCCAGCATTACCAGCCCTATCCGCATCGCCCCTGTCGCAGGCCATAAGCAGGTTTTCACGGATAGTGCCGTCGAACAGGTAGGTTTCCTGCCCCATCATCGTTTGCACGCGACGGCGATGATGCGCGTCGATCTGCGGCAGTGGCACCTCGGACAGGGCGACTAAGCCGGATTGCGGGTCCCAGTAACGCATGAGCAGCTTCAGCAGGGTCGATTTGCCGCGGCCGGACGGGCCTTGGATGCCGAGGATGCCGTGTTGTGGTATGTCGAACGAGACGTGGCTGAGGATTGGCTCGGCGGACGACTCGGGGGCATCCGCATCGCTTCCGGAAGTTGGAGCCTCGCCCGAATTGCCGTAGCCGAACGTGACGTCGTGCATGGACATGCCGTGGTAGCGCGGCAGGAAATCGCCCCGCTCCTCCACTGCGGGGGTTTCGTCCATCAGCGCGAACAGGCGGCGGGCGGCGGCAAACGTTTGCGTGAGATTGGCCGGCAGCGCGCTCAACGCGAGCGTCGGACCGAACGAGCTGGCCAGCAGCACGAAAGCGGCGATCAGGCGGGCGGCGGGCGCGGAAATGACGGTCTGGATGGTCGCAGCGGCAGCGGAAGCGGCGGAAGCGATGGGCATCGTCGTACCGGACGTGACCATCGCCAGCAATGCCGCGATGGCAGTGAACAGTACGACCAGCACCGCGCCGAAGCCTGCGAAATCGCCATTCTTGGCACTCAGCCGGGCACGGCGGCTCCAGAGCGAGCGCGTGCGTGACGCGATGCCGGCAAGCCGCGCATGGCCTTGGCCGAATCGGATGATTTCGTCGAGACCGCGCATATCGTCGAGCATTTCGTCATCAAGTTGGGCGGATTCGCGGCGAATATCCCCACCGAGACCGCCTACCGCCGTGGCGAAGAGTTTCGGCAGCACGATGCCGACGGTCAGGTGCGCGATGACCAGCGTGACAGCGATCGCAGGGCTCAACGTAAGCAATGCGACCGTGTAAAGCACGGTGGTCGCGATGGCGATGACAACCGGCGAAATGGTGTGCGCAAAGAAGATTTCCAGCAGTTCGACGTCGGTGGTGACCAGCGCGATCAGGTCGCCTTTGCCTTTGCCGGACAGTTTGGCGGGCGCGAGGCGACGCAGCGCGGCAAACGTTTTCGACCGGAACAGCGCGAGCAGGCGGAAGGCGACATTGTGGTTCATGTACTGTTCGGCGTAGCGCATGCCGCCGCGGATCAGTGCGCAGATAATCATGGCTGCGATTGCCGCAGGAAGGCTGAGATTCCAGACTTTTGCGCCAGCTGCGGCAAACAGCGCGGCGACGCCGAAAACCGGCAGGAACGTGGCGGCGAGGTGGCCGAGGATGCCGCACGCGCAGGCGATGGCCATGGGTTTGCGCAGTGGGCCGACTTCGCGCAGCAAGCGGGCGATGACTTGGGTTGTTGGCATGTCCGATTTGGCGCCACTGGCGTTCGATTCGGCGGAACCAGACATCCGAGACACGGCAAACGCACCAGACGCATGAGTCATACGCGATACGCGCGGCGCGACGCGACCAGACAATCCCACTCGTTCCACGCTTTCCTGCGCCCGGAACAGCTTGGCATACGTGCCGTCCGCGGCCATGAGATCGTCATGCGCGCCCTGCTCGACGACGACACCCCCATCAAACACTACGACATGGTCCGCGTCGGCCGCGTTCGCCATGCGGTGCGTGACCATCAGCACGGTTGCGCCGGCGTCGGCGAGCGCGCGAATCGTTTGCAAAATCAACGTTTCGCTGTCCGCGTCGACGCTGCTGGTCGCCTCGTCGAAAATATAGACGGCCGACCTGCGCAACAGTACACGGGCGATCGCAATGCGCTGTTTCTGCCCGCCGGACAGATTCGCGCCGTCCTGCGTGATCGGCATATCGAGTCCTCGCGATTGCGCGCGCACGAAATCGTCGATATGCGCGGCTTCCAGCGTCTGCCACAGCTCGTTGTCGGTGGCGTCGGCGCGGGCCATGAGCAGGTTGTCGCGCAGGGTGCCGGCGAACAGGTGGCTGTGCGCGGAGACGATGGAGATTTCGCGGGTGAGCGATGCTGCGGTGAGGTCGCGGATTTGGTACGATTTCAGGGTTTCACTGTCATCCGGCGCCGCACTGCTTAACATAGCGCCCAGCACTTCGTCCTGCATTCCGGATGGCATTTCGGACAGCAGCACATCGCCTTCATATCCGACAAGCGTGCCGGCAAGCAGCTGGACGGCTGTGGATTTCCCGGAACCGGATGGCCCGACGATCGCAGTGACTTCGCCGGGCAGCGCACGGAGGGCCACGTTGCGCAAGGCGTAGCGCGTTTCGCGCGCGTCACCCGCGCCGCCGCCTCATCAACGCTGTCCACATCCGCGTTCCGCATATCGGAATGCGATGTGGACGATATACGACGGGGACTCGCAACACCGGCACCCGCAGACCCGGCAGCGTCAGGCCCCGCACCAGCAGTACCCCCAGCATCCACATCCGCGTCCGCATACCGGTACGAAACACCACGAAACTCCACGCCGACACCACGCCCGGAAGCCCCGAATTCCGGCAGTTCCTTGCTGCCATGCTCCGGTTCGGGCGCGTCGAGCAGCGCGAAAATACGTTTCGTGGACGTCATGCCGTTCATCGCAACGTGGAAATACGAGCCGAGCTGTCGCAGCGGAATGAAGAAATCGGCGGCTAGCAGAATCGTCAGCAATACCGCGGCGATCGGCGTCAAACCAAGCGGCAGCACGCCGGACAGCGCGAAAACGCCAGACGGCGAGAGCGAGCCGGATACAAATCGCCATATCGCAACGCCGATGCCGGCGGCCGCGCCACCGTACGCCACGGCATCCATCGCCGTGAGCGAACGCAGTTGGATCTGCAGCACGTTCATGGTCATCACGCGGAACTGTTCGGCCTTCTCGTCCATGCTCGTGCGGCGCGCTCGTCCGCGTCGAAGGTTTTCAGCGTCTCAAGTCCCTGCAGATTGTCGAGGAACGCGGCGCCCATATCCGTGTATTTGCCCCAGTATTTCTTGAATACGCGGGCAGCACGCATCGCCACCATGCCGACGATGAGCACGATGAGCGGCGCGCAGGCGAGCAGCGTCGCGGCGGTGGGCAGGTCGATCGGCGCAAGCACGGCGAACAGCGTGATGGGGGCGAGCACGGCGTAGCACAGTTGCGGCAGGAACAGTTCGAAGAAGCTTTGGATTTGTTCGATGCCTTCGCCCGCGGACTGCACCACGCCGGCGGTGCGCACGCGCTGCGCGTAGGACGGGCCGAGCGCGAGCATCTTATTGAACAGTTTCTCACGCAGCGCGAGTTTGACGCGTTCGGCGGCCTCGCTACCGAAACGTGCGGCGGCGCGAATGGTGACGAATCGCACGACCGCGGCAATAAGAATAATGGCGATGCAGGGCGCGGTGGCGGACGGTACGGGCGCGAACAGCGGTTGCAGCATACGCACCACAGCCACGACGAAGGCGATGTTGGCCACGAGGCCCAGCCATTGGCAGGCGACTTTCGCCGCGATCAATCGACCGACGCCGTCAGCCAAGGAAAACAGCCGCTTGTCGAACATCATGCCCCTTTTCCAATCGTTTGCAATCCCGCCATCCGCTCCAAGCGTATCGGGCATACCGACGAAAGGCAATGACGGAACGGCAATCGCAGAAAATCGTCGGAAAATCTAGAAAACCATCAGAACTCGCAAGCAAATGCACAACAGCAAAACCACAGAAAACCAAGGGAACGGCGAAAAGTGAGGCGGCTGAATGTTCGCCGTTGAGCAAACAGCCTAGGCGCAAGGGGTAGTTGCGCCAAACTTGAGTGTACACGGAACATGTTGTGGTTCGCAACGTCACTCCGCCCAGTTTTGCCGCATTTTCCACCGTTTTCGCCCGTAAGGGCCACCCCTCTCGAACCCGTCGCGCAACCCGTTGGACACCCTGCGATCGAACGCGTCAAACCTTTTTTCGAGATGATGCATCCGTGTACCAATCCCCCGTTCCGTTGACGTTTCGTGCCACTTTGTCAGTTCAAACAAACCCGTCGCCGTATTTCTTGTTGTTTCTTACAATGCGGACTTACGTCACCGTAACTTACGATATGCGAGGCGCGACACAGGACGCGAAAAGCACGTCACCGATCACCGCAATCGCAGCGATCGCATATATCGCAAAACCCACGAAAACCGCGGAAACGGAAGAAAAGAGAACACTTCATGCTCACCGAGTACACGACCCCGGGCGCATCCGTCGAAGTACGCGACGACGAATCCATCTACTCCCTGCTTACCGAACGCATCAAGCGCACCGGCGAAGACACCGTGATCGCGGAACGCAAAACCGCTCCGGGCCAGTGGACCAAGGTGACGACCGGCGAATTCCACAAGAACGTGCTCTCCGCGGCCAAAGGCCTGATCGCGTTCGGCATCGGCAAGGGGGATGCCGTCACCCTCTTCTCCACCACCCGTTACGAGTGGGGCGTGCTTGATTTCGCACTGGCCGCAATCGGCGCGGTCAATGTGCCGATCTATGACACCGATTCCGCGGCGCAGGCCGAACGCATTCTCAACGATTCCAACGTGAAGCTCGCCATCGCCGACGATCGCGAACGCTTCGACCGTCTTGATTCCGTGATTGGCCGCTGCCCGTCTCTGAAGCATATTCTGATGCTCGACGCCAATGCCATGGGCGCGCTGGAGGGATTGGGCGTCACCGTGTCCGACGAAGAGCTGGACGAGCGTATCGCGTCGGTGCGTGCCGACGATCTGGCCACCATCGTGTACACGTCCGGTTCCACGGGGGCACCGAAGGGTGCCGAGCTGTCGCATCGCAATTTCGTGTCGATCACGCGTGCCGGCAGCCTTGCGCTGCACGAGATAATTCTTGAAGACCATCCGCGTCTGCTGCTGTTCCTGCCGCTCGCCCACTGCTTCGCGCGCTTCATCCAGTACGCGTCGATCGCTTCCGATGACGGCGTGGTCGGCTATCTGCCGGACACCAAGACGCTGCTGCCGGATGTGCGTTCGTTCGAGCCGACGTACCTGCTGGGCGTGCCGCGCGTGTTCGAGAAGGTGTACAACGCGGCTTCCCGCAAGGCCGGCATGGGGTTGGAAGGGCCGCCTGTTCCTCAAGGCCGCCGAATCCGCGCGCGACTGGTCGCGCATGCAGCAGGCTGGCGAGAAACCGACCATGAAGCAGACCGCCGAACACCTGTCGTATGAGGCGTCCGTATACCACACCGTGCGTGGCGCGTTGGGCCCGCGTATCCGTTATGTGGCGTGCGGTGGCGCTCCGCTGGACGCGTCGCTGGCGCATTTCTTCAATGGCATCGGCCTGCCGATGATCCAGGGCTACGGTATGACGGAAACCGCGGCGCCGTTTGCCGCGACCCGCGTCACGGACAATGTGATCGGTACCGTCGGCCAGCCTGCGCCGGGATCGTCCGTGCGTATTTCCGACGACGGCGAGCTGCAGGTCAAGGGACCGAACGTGTTCATGGGTTACCACAATCTGCCGGAGAAAACGGCCGAGGTGTTCACCGAGGACGGTTGGCTGCGCACCGGCGATCTTGCGTCGATCGACGATGAGGGTCGTATTACGATTACGGGCCGCAAGAAGGACATCATCATCACCGCCGGCGGCAAGAACGTGTCGCCGATTCCGATGGAGCAGGAGATTGCGAAGTGTCCGATTGTGGAGCATGCCGTGGTGGTGGGCGATAATCGTCCGTTCATCGGCGCGCTGGTCACGCTCGATCCGGAAGGATTGGCGGCCTGGCTGCCGTCCGTGGGCCTGTCCGCGGATACGCCGCTTGACCGCGTGGCGGCTACCGCCGCCGTTCATGACGAGATTCAGAAGTATGTGGACAAGGCGAACGCGACGGTTTCGCGCGCCGAATCCGTGCGTAAGTTCGTGGTGCTGGATGCGCAGTTCACGCAGGAGAACAAGTGCCTGACGCCGTCGCTGAAGGTGGTGCGTCCGGCAGTGAACCGCGTGTTCGCCGACGTGATCGACCAGCAGCTGTACGCCGGCAAGCGCTGAGCCGCACATAGGTAAACAAAAACAGCACGGCGGGGAACGCTGCGTACAAAAGTACGTCAACTTCCCCGCCGTGCTGTTTTTTAAGCGCACCCCGTATCGCTGAGATAACGCGTGCGGTAACAGTGCGGCAGGAAACGCCGGCGTACGAAGGTACGTCAAGTTTCCTGCCGTGCTGTTAACGCTCCGTTATTTCAGTGACGGTTGTTGAGGCGGTGGTACATTTCGCTCAGCTCCAGCTCCTTCTCGAACTGGCGGGCGTGGTGTTCTCGTCGATGACGGCGAGTTCGACGCCGGCGATGCGGGCGAAGTCCTCCCAAGCCTCACGACCGACGGACGTGGTCATGCAGGTGTGGTGGGAGCCACCGGCGGTGATCCAGCACTGCACGGCGGTCTTCAGGTCCGGCTTCGGCTTCCACACGGCGCGGGCGCACGGCAGGTTCTTCAGGGAGCCCTGCGGTTCGACGATGGTGACCTCGTCCATGAGCAGGCGGAAGCGTTCGCGCTCGTCGGCCATGGAGACCACGACGGCGTCGGCCGGCTTGCCGGAGAACACCAGACGGACCGGGTCGGACTTGCCGCCGATGCCCAGCGGGTAGATGGCCAGCTTCGGCTTGGCGATGGTGCCGATGGACGGGGAGACTTCCAGCATGTGGGAGCCCATGTCAAACTCGTTGCCCGGCACGAAGTTGTAGGAGTAGTCCTCCATCAGGGAGGCGCCACCCTCAAGGCCGTAGCCCATCACGGCGCCGATGCGCACCAGCACGGAGGTCTTCCAATCGCCTTCGGCGGAGAAGCCCCAGCCGTACTCGGACGGGAAGCGCTGCGGGCCGACGCCCGGCAGCTGCGGCAGGGTGCCGAGGTCTCGAAGTTGTCGACGCCGGCGGTGCAACCGTTCTCACGCATCATGTTGACCATGGCGGCCTCTTCCTTGGCTGCGATGAACAGCTCATCGTAGCGGGAATCAAGCAGCTCGGGGGCCACGTCGTACTTGGCCTTGTAGTCTTCGATGAGGTCCTTGACCTGGCTGTCCTTGACCTTCTCGTAGGCGGCGACGAGGTCGTTGACGGCCCAGGTGTTGATCGAAGCGCCGAACACGCGCTCGGCTTCGGTCTTGTCGCCTTCGGTGACGGCCACGTTGCGCATGTTGTCGCCCCAACGCATGACCTTCATGTTCTGGGAGGCATCCCAGCCGGCGCAGGCGCGAGCCCAGGTGCCGACCTTTTCGGCGACTTCCGGATCGGTGTAGTGGCCGACGACGATCTTGCGCGGAATGCCGAGACGGGACACGATGTAGCCGAACTCACGGTCGCCGTGGGCGGCCTGGTTCAGGTTCATGAAGTCCATGTCGATGGTCTCCCACGGGATTTCCTTGTGGTGCTGGGTGGCCAGCTGCAGCAGCGGCTTGGTCAGCACTTCGAGGCCGCGGATCCACATCTTGGCTGGGGAGAAGGTGTGGCACCAGGTGATCACGCCGATGACGTTCGGGTTGGCGGAGGCTTCGGTCATGAAGGCCTTGACGCCGTCGGAGGACTTCAGGGTCGGCTTGAGCACGATCTTGGCCGGGATCTTGCCGGTCGCGTTGAGGAAGTCGACCATCTCGCCGGTCTGCTGGGCCACCTGGCGCAGCGCCTCCTCGCCGTAGAGGTCCTGCGATCCGACGCCGAACCAGATTTCCTTGCCTTCAAATGGGTTTTCCATTGCCATGTTGGATTATTCCTTACTTCGTTGTTGGGTTTGTCGTTTCGGTTTCCGCTACGTCAGTGCTGGCCGTAGACGTTGGTGTAGCGGTCGTTAAGGCTATCGATGTCTTCCTGGGAGATCGGGATGATGTCTCCGAGCTGCTTGGCGGCCCACATGGTGTGCGCCACCTCTTCGGTCATGGCGGCGGCCTTGACGGCGGCTTCCGCGTCCTTGCCGATGGTGAACGGACCATGGTTCTGCATGAGCACGGCCGGGGACTTCGGATACTTCTTCAGGGTTTCGACCACGCCTTCGCCGATGGCTTCGGAGCCGATGAGGCGGAACGGTCCGACCGGCACCGGGCCGCCGAACTCGTCGCCCATCATAGTCAGGCCGCACGGAATGTTCTGGCCGGTGGCCGCCCATGCGGTGGCGTAGGTGGAGTGGGTATGCACCACGCCGTACACGTCGGGCATGTGGCGGTAGATGTACGCGTGGGACGCGGTGTCGGAGCTCGGCGCTTCGGCACCGTCGACCACGTTGCCGTCGAGGTCGCACACGACCATCGAGCTCGGGGTGAGGTACTCGTAGCGCAGTCCGGACGGCTTGATGACCATCAGGTCGGCGGTGTGCAGGCGCTGCGAGACGTTGCCTGCGGTCCACACCACCAGATTCCACTTGATGAGCTGCTCGTGCAGGGTGGCGACCACTTCGCGCACCTGCTTGACTTCAGCTCGTACTTCCGGGCCGTAATCAGCCAACGTTGCCATATTATGTTCCTTTCGTCAGGCTTGCTGTTGTTACGATGGACGGTTATTTGGTTTCCAGCGGGATGCTTTCGATGGCGGCATGCTCGATCGGCAGCCCCTTGCGGAAGCGGTCGAAGAAGGCTTCGAAGCCGGCCACGTCGTTGGCGTCCGGCGCTTCCGTGGTGGAGGCCGCGTCGGCGAAGACGCGGGTGTCGAGGTAGTCGGCGAGCGGCTGGTCGGCGTGCCACAGATAGTCGGCGAGCACGGCCATACCCCACGCTCCGCCTTCGGCGGCGGTGGCCATGACCTTGATCGGGGTGTCGAATGCGGCGGCGAGAATCTTCTGCGCGACCTTCGGCGTGGTGAAGATGCCACCGTGGCCGACGAGCGAGTCGACGGCGACGCCTTCGTCCTTGGTCATCACATCCATGCCGATCTTGACCGGCGAGAAGGCGCTGAACAGCTGGGTTCTCATGAAGTTGCCGAGGCTCATGCGCGCCTCCGGGCTGCGGGCGAACAGCGGTCGGCCTTCCGGCAGGCCAGCCAGGAATTCGCCGGAGCGGAACGGATAGTTGAGCAGACCACCGCAGTCGGCGTCGACATCGTCCGCGATCGCGGCGCGGAACAGCGTGCCGTACAGCGTGCCGGCATCGACCGGCTGGCCGATCGCGGCGGCGAACTGTCCGAACAGGCCGACCCAGGCGTTGAGATCGGAAGTGAAGTTGTTGGCGTGGCTCATGCCGGCCAGGTCGCCGGCTGGGGTGGTGACGAGGTCGACTTCCGGATGCAGGCGCGCCAGCTTGTGCTCGAGCACGACCATGGCGAAAATCGAAGTGCCGGCGGAGACGTTGCCGGTGCGCACGCGCACGGAGTTGGTGGCGACCATGCCGGTGCCCGCGTCGCCTTCCGGCGGGGCGAGGACGACGCCCGGCTGAAGGGTGCCGGTCGGGTCGAGCAGTTTGCGCCTTCGGCGGTGAGCGTGCCGGCCGGGGTGCCCGCCACGAGCGGACGGGGCAGCAGGTTCTCAAGCTTCCACGGCTGCGCGGCGACTTCCTCGATCGCGTCGAATCGCTTGATGAACTCGGTTTCGTAGGTATGGGTGGCCGGGTCGATGGGGAACATGCCGGAGGCGTCGCCCACGCCGAGCACCTTCTCGCCGGTGAGCTTCCAGTGCACGTAGCCGGCGAGTGTGGTGATGTAGTCCACCTTGGAGACGTGCTCCTCGTGGTTGAGCACTGCCTGGTAGAGGTGTGCCACGGACCAGCGTTCCGGAATGTTGTACTGGAACAGCTCGGAAAGCTTCTCGTGGGCTTCGTGGGTGTTGGTGTTCTGCCAGGTGCGGAACGGCACGAGCAGTTCGCCGGACTTGTCGAAGGCGAGGTAGCCGTGCATCATGGCGGAGAAGCCGATGTGCCCCACGTGGGTCAACCGTTCGCCATAGGCGGTTTCGACGTCGCCGGCCATCCGGGCGTATGCGGTCTGCAAACCCTTCCAGATTTCCTCCTGGGTGTAGCTCCACAGCCCGTCCTCGAGATGGCTGGCCCACTCATAGTCGCCCGCCGCGATGGTGTGGTAGGCGTCATCGATGAGCACCGCCTTGATGCGGGTGGAGCCGAACTCGATGCCCAGGCTCGTCTTGCCTGCGCGGATCTTCTCGGCGGTCACTGCGACCTGCTCTTGCGTCATAGTTCACGAACTCCTTGCGTCCGAGCGCCTCGCAACCACTCTGTCAACTGAATGTTAGCGCTCACTGTTAACGCTCACTATTGTAGGCACAAACCCGTGACGCACCAAATCCGACGTGTCATCGGAGCAATGAATATATAAACAAATCGAGAAGAAGCAGCGCCTTAGCGACGGCGGACAGGACCCAGGGAGCTGCGGTTGACCATCTGCGCCGACACCAGTCCGACGCCATGCTGCGATGATCCGAAGGAGTTCTCCTCCCCCGCGCCCAGCAGGTACAGCGTCTCGCGCATGGCGGCGACACCCAGCTGCTCAAAGCCGGGGCGGACCGTGGTCAGCGGCGGGAACATATTGTCCATGGCAGGCATGTCGTCGAAACCCACCAGGCTCACATCCTGCGGAATGCGCACGCCATGCTCATGCAGCGCGCGGGCCACACCCACGGCCTGGCTGTCGTTGGCGCAGACCATGCATGTCGGCAGATTGCCGCCGGTGCGGCCGATGTTGTCGAGGATGTGGTTCATCTTGCCGTACGCTTCAGAGGATTCCCAGGTCTCACACTGCACCGTCACGGAATTGACCGCATTGGCCGCGCATAGCTTGTTCCATGCCAGCAGGCGCGTCGCCGCGTCGCGCCACTCCTTGGGACCGGCGAAATACAGCACCGAACGGTGCCCGTATTCCACGACTAGATGCATCACGTCGGCCATCGCGGACCATTGGTCCATGCCGACGACGGATACGCGGCGGCGGTCGGCGGACTCCATCAGCCGCAGGCCGTCCTGCACGCCGATGCCACCGTGCGTGGATGTGACGATCACACGAGGCTGCGCGATCCGCGTCCGGCATGCCGCGGAAAACATGACATCGGTGGGCGTGAGGAAGATGAACGCATCGACGTTCATCTCGTCGAAGCTGCGGCACAGGTCGTCGAATTCCTCCTGCGAGCACAGCGCCTCATGCACCATGCTCACCGTCACGAACAGGCCATGCTGGCGGGCCATCGTCTCAATCGCGGAAATCGTGGAGATCGGGCCATAGAAATGCTGGCCGCCGGCGATCAGGCCGATGGTGCGGGACCGGTGCGAGGCGAGCGCGCGGGCGGAGTTGCTGGGACGGTATCCGAGCTGGTCGATGGCCCTCTGCACCTTCTCACGGGTGGCGTCGGAAACGTCCGGCGAATGGTTGATGACGCGCGAGACCGTCTGGTGGCTCACACCAGCCAGTTTCGCCACTTCGAACATCGAAGGACGCTTATTGCCCGCATTGCGTTTGCCTGCCATGCCCCATCGCCTTTCGCACACAACTGTTGGTACGTTCGCCTATTGTACACGCAACTTCAGTTAGCGCTAACAGCCGTCATGTTCCAAGGATGCGGCACACTGCACGCAGGCTACCGCACGGCCGCCAAAGCACGCAGACGCGCCGCGAAGTTAGGCCAATCGGTGCGCATGGCAGTCAGCAGCTTGCGGTTGGGCACGTCATCGACCGGCACCCATTCGATCTCCATGCTTTCGTCGTCGTTGGCCTTGGGTTCGACGCGGTGCCCCGGCTTTTCGAAGGCGAACACCGTGGTGTACGACCATGGGCCGTGGTCCTCGCAGTACGATCCGACCACGTCGATGTCCTCCGGCGTGATGTTGGCTTCCTCGTACGATTCGCGCAGTGCGCCCTCGATCGGGCTTTCGCCATCGGCGGTGGCACCGCCGGGAATGCCCCACGTGCCGCCTTCCGCGCTCCATACCGCGCGGTGCTGCATGACGACGTGCGTCACCTCACCGGTCGTCTCGCTGCGGCGGGCCAAGAGCACGCCGGACGCGCCGTTCGTACCCCAATGCTTGCGGCCGCAGGCGCAGTCGACCCAGCCGTCTCCCGGCTGGTGCACGTTCTCCTTGGGCGGCAGCGGCTTCGCGGCACCCGTTTTCGCATCATATTCGGCGTCCGGCGCGAGGTCGGAGCGCGTGACGTTCCACAGATCGGTCCATTCGACGCCCAATTGCGCCGCCAGACGGCGCGCCAACGGCAGGCTCAGGCCGATGATGCCGTGCGGATCGCCTTCGATCGAGTCGATGAACGCGCCGCCGAAACCTTCCAAAGTGAACGATCCGGCCACTTCCAGCGGCTCGCCGGTGGCGATGTAGCGTTCGATATCCAGGTCGGAATATTCGCAGAAGTGCAGGGTCGCTTTGCTGGCGCCGCGCACCATGCGGCCCGACGCGAAGTCGATGAGGCAATGGCCGGTCCACAGCTCGCCGGTGGCACCGCGCATGGCACGCAGCCGTTCGCGCGCTACCTCTTCGCTATGCGGCTTGCCGTAGCATTCGCCGTCCAGCAGGAACATGGAATCGCAGCCGAGAATCAGCGGGCCGGCCTCGAACGGGTCAGGCTTGGACGGCCATCCACGAAATCGGCGATCGGCTCGGCGACGGTGGGAATGGCGATGCCGGAGAAATCGCGGGTCTTCGTCTCGTCGGCGGACTGCGCGCTGTCCGTGCGTGCGGCTGTGCCCGCCGAGGATGCGTCGCGATCGTCTGCTGCCCGGAGCGGGAAGCCGACCACGCGCTCCCCGCGCGCGTGCGCCGCGGTATCGGCGATGTTGCGATACGCCTGGTGCACGGCCTCGGCCTTCGCCGTGGCGAGAATCATCACACGCTGTTCGACGCTCAGGTCGTTCACGGTGACGCCAAGCGCGGCCGCCTCGCGTTCAAGCGCGGCAGGCTCGTCGACGTGCGAGACACGGATGGTCGGGCAGATGCCGGCGGAGAACAGCACGTCACGGCGTGGACGGGACTGGGAGGCGAGAATCAGCGGGATGCTCATGCGCGTTCCACCTGCACGCCCTTGGTGTCGACCGCGAGATGCAGCACACGCCAATGGCCGGATGCCAGCTCTTCGGCGGCGATCTGTTCAAGCTCCTCGTGGGCGTCGCCATGGTGCAGCACAAGCACGCATGGGCCGGCGCCGGACACGGTGGAGGCGAAGCCGTGGGAGCGCATCTTCTCAATCAGCGCCCAAGACGGCTCCATCAGCGAGGCGCGGTACGGCTGATGCAGGCGGTCCTGCGTGGCCGCGAACAGCAGTGCGTTGGCGTTCTGACGCGAGCCGGAGGCCAGCATCGCGGGGTTCATGGCGGCCGGCAGCAGGCTCACACGGGAGACGTTGTGCACGGCGTCCTTGAACGGAATCTCAGTCGGCAACGCCTGACGGGCCTTTTCGGTGGACAGCTCGTAGTCCGGCACGAACACGGCCGCAGTCAGATCGTCCGCCACGCGGTAGTTGATGGTGTGGAAGCCGTTGTGCATCGGCTCGCCGCCTGGAATCGGCACGGATCCGACACCTTCCGCGGTCTCCATGTCCCAAGACATGGTCAGGCCGCCGTACACGGCCGGGGCCACGTTGTCCGGATGGCCTTCGATGGCGGCGGCCAGCTCGAACACGGCGTCGCGGTTGAGGTCGTCGTCCTGCGCGAAGGCTGCCGCGGCGGCGATGCCGGCGACGATGGCCTCGGCGGAGGAGCCCATGCCTCGCGCTGCGGGATGTTGTTGTGCGCCTGCAGAATGAATCCGACACGTCCCAGGCCGAAGGTCTGGCATGCGCGGCGGAACGTGGAGACCACCAGGTGCGTCTCGTCACGCGGCAGGGTGTCCTCGCCCTCGCCTTCAATCATCACCTGCGCCGCGGTGTTCACCGGGTCGGCGCTCAGCGTGAATTCAAGCTCGTCATGGTAGTCCAAGGCCAAACCGACCGTATCGAAGCCGGAGCCAAGATTGGCGCTGGTGGCCGGAACCTTCACACGCACCTTGCGGGTAACTGGAGTCATCTCTCGTCGTCCTTCGTCACATCTTCATTACAAATCAAGCACCGTATACCGTGGCAGTGCCAGAGTCAAATTTCAGGGGGAACCGCACCCATGTATCGTATTCGGGCCCATGATGGCGGCTTGGCATGGCTTGCATGCCAATCTCATCATGGGCCCGAATCGCATCCGATATCAGTTCAGCACGCGCAGGATCGACGGCTCTCCGCACACGCAATCCAGCTCGCACACGTCCTTGACGGTTTCGCGCAGGGTGAGCTCGTCGGTCATGTGGGTGACCAGACGCAGCTGCTGCAGTTCGCCATCGTAGCCCGGATCCTTCAGCGTCGGCTTCAAATCCTGGTTCACGCCGTTGATGGACACGCCATGGTCGGCGAACTTGGCTGCGATCGCGGCGAGCACGCCCGGATTGTCGTGAATCACGAAGCGGACAGCGAACTCGGCCTTGGAAGCCTCGATCGGAGCCTTCTTCAGATCCTTGTACAGCGGGATGGACGGGCCGGTGCAGCCCTGCGCGATATGGCGGGCTTCGGTCACGACGTCTCCGACAACCGCGGAGGCGGTCGGAGCGCCGCCTGCGCCGCGGCCGTAGAACATGAGGTCGTCCGCGGCTTCGGCCTTGACGAACACGGCGTTGAAGGAACCGTGCACGGAGGCCAGCGGATGGGTATTGGAGATCAGTGCCGGGTAGACGCGCGCGGACACGCCGGCATCGGTGTTCTCCACGACGGCGAGCAGCTTGATCACCTTGTTTTCCGCGGTGGCGGCGGCGATGTCGTCGGCGGTGATCTTGGTGATGCCTTCGACGGAGACGTCGTCGATGGTGACGGAGGTATGGAAGCCGAGGGTGGCCATGATGGCGGCCTTGTTGGCCGCGTCGTAACCCTCGATGTCGCCGGTCGGATCGGCTTCGGCGTAACCCTTGGCCTGTGCGTCCTTGAGCACGTCATCGAAATCGAGACCCTTGGTGGTCATCTCGTCGAGGATGTAGTTGGTGGTGCCGTTGACGATGCCGAGCATGCTCGTCACCTTGTCTCCGACGAGGGATTCGCGCAGCGGCTTGAGGAACGGGATGGCGCCGCCCACGGAGGCTTCGAAGTAGATGTCGACGCCCTTGGCTTCGGCGGCCGCGTAGATCTCCGGACCGTACTTGGCCAGCAGCGCCTTGTTGGCGGTGACCACGGAGGCGCCGGATTCGATGGCGGCAAGCACGAACTTGCGTGCCACGCCGGTGCCGCCGATCAGCTCGATGACGATATCGGAATTGGTGGCCACGCTCATGGTGTCGGTGGTCACGATGGCCTTGTCGATCCACGGGAACGGATCGGTTTCCGCCGGGTCAAGGCAGGCGACGCCGGTCAGTTCGATCGGGCGGCCGATACGTGCGGCAAGCTCGTCCTTCTGCTCGACCAGCAGGCGTGCAGTCTGGGAACCGACGGTACCTGCGCCCAGCAATCCAACGCGAATCGGCGCAACATCTTCCTGTGCCAAGGCATCCTCCCTTGAATGTGAAGTATTGGTGTGACCTTGCTTATTGTACGGTCTCAATATGACGTAAGGCCGCGGAATATCAAGAAAATGGACGGTTTCCGAAGCTTTCCCCGCAAGGAAGCCCGAAAACCGTCCATACCGTGAGACGCAATCGTGGACTATTCGCTGACGTCCCAGCTCAGCAAATCGTCGATCGTCTGCCGGCGGATCATGACGTGTGCGCCGGCCTCGCCGACGCCAACCACGGCGGGGATCAGCGCCTGGTTGTAGTTGCTGGCCATCGTGCGGCCGTATGCGCCGGTGACCGGCACCGCGAGGATGTCGCCACGCTTGATGTCGGCGGGCAGCCGCACTTCGTTGACGACGATATCGCCCGATTCGCAGTGCATGCCGACGACGCGGCACAGCTTGGTTTCGTCGGAACCCTTGCGATTGGCGATTTTCGCGGTGTAGTCGGAGCCGTACAGCGCGGGGCGGATGTTGTCGGACATGCCGCCGTCCACGGATACGTACACGCGTTCCGTGACGGGGTTGCCGTCCTTGTCTTTCGCCTCGCCCGTCAGTTGCACCGGCTTGACGGTGCCCACGCGGTACAGCGTGACGCCGGTGGGGGCCACCGTCCAGCGGCCTGGCTCGAAGGAGATGACCGGGGCCGGCATGCCGAGCGCGCGGTTCACGGTGCTGACCGCGTCGGCGAGCCTGCCGAGCTCCACGTCGATGTCCATGGAATCCTCACCGTCGGTGTAGGCCACGGAATAGCCACCGCCCAGATCAACCTCCGGCAGGGTGTACGCATCGGTGGCGTAGAAGGTCTTGCGCAGCAGCATCATGCGCTTGGCCGCCTGGATGAAAGCGTCCGCGTCATGGATGTTGGAGCCGATATGCGAGTGCACGCCGACCAGTTCGAGCACGTCCTGGCGGCGGTAGATGTCCTTGAGCACGGCGAGCGCCGGGCCGTCGGCCACCATGGTCATGGCGTCGGCGAGCTTGCGGTCGCCTTCGGAGACCTTCTCGTGGCTCAGATCGTACGGGTATTTGATGTCGTATTGGAGCTTGCGTTCCGCGTGGCCGGCATGGGCGGCTTGATCGGCGGCATCCGCAGCGTTCTCGCCCAAGCGCGCGTTCGATCCGGCCGGCGTCACGTCGGTCAGGTCGTCGAGCACGCCGAGTTTGGCGGTATCGGCGCCGGCGGGGAGCAGGGCCACGCCGAACTTCTGGTCCTCGTGCGCGGTGGACACGAATTCGTGGCCGCCGGCGTGGATGCCGGAGGTGACGCGCAGCATGACGCGGGCGCGCTTGCCGAGCCGCTTGGCGATCGCGGCGATGCGGGCCGGCTCATCCGGCTCGTCAATCACGATTTTGTTGAAGCCCCGTTCGATGGCCAGCTCGATTTCCGCATCGGACTTGTTGTTGCCGTGCAGCACGAGGCGGCGGCCTGGGACGCCCGCGGCGAGCGCGATGCGCATCTCACCCATGGTGCAGGTGTCGATGAGCATGCCGGATTCGGTGACGATGCGGCAGATTTCCTTGCTCAGCAGCGCTTTGCCGGCGAAGCTGACGTGGGTGACGGTGTTGTTGACGCGTGGGACGCGGCGTGCACGAATTTCGTGGCGCGGGCGCGCACGTCGTCGGTGTCGATGACGTAGAGCGGCGAGCCGAATTCGTCGAGCAGGCTTTCGGCGGTGCGGCCGTGGAAGGTGATCTCACCTTCGGCGTTCACGGCCGATCCGGCCGGCCAGATTGGACTCACAGACATGGTTTGCGTTATCTCCTGCCGGTCACATCTTGTCGGGGGCGGTGACGCCGAGCAGGTCGAGGCCTTCGGCGATGACCGTCTGCACGGCGTCGTTGAGCTTGAGTCGGGCGGCGGCGCGCGCCGGTTCCGGAGCCTTGGCGATGCGGATGGCGTCGGCCTGTTCCCCGCGGGCCTCCGGGTCGGTGAGCTCCATCGGCACGACGCGCTCCACGTTGTACCACTTGTGGTAGGTGGCGGCGAGGTCCTCCAGGTAGTGGGCCACGCGGTGCGGGGCGCGCAGGTCGCCCGCTTCGCGCAGCAGGGCGGGCCACTGGGCGAGCGCGGCGAGCACTTCGCCGTCGGCGGTGGTGTCGAGCAGGCTCACGTCGGCGCCTTCGTAGGTGATGCCGGCGGCGGCCGCGTTGCGGTCCACGTTGCAGGAGCGGGCGTGCGCGTACTGCACGTAGTACACCGGATTCTCGTTGGAATGCGAGGACAGCAGGTTCAGGTCGATATCCACCGGGGAGTTGTAGTCGGTGCGGGCCAGCGAATAGCGGGAGGCGTCCACGCCGATGGCGTCGGTCAAATCGTCGATGGTGACGACGTTGCCGGCGCGCTTCGACATGCGCACGGCCTTGCCGTCCTTCATGACGTTGACGAGCTGGCCGATCAGGATCTGCATGTTCTCGCCCGGCTTGTCGCCGAAGGCTGCGCACATGGCCATCATGCGGCCGATGTAGCCGTGGTGGTCGGCGCCGAGCATGTAGATGGCGATGTCGGCCGGGTTCACGTCGCGGTGGCGCTTGTTGCGATAGTAAGCGATGTCGGCCGCGAAATATGCATAATTGCCGTCGGACTTGATGATCACTCGGTCCTTGTCGTCACCGTGCTTGGTGGATTCGAACCAGGTGGCACCGTCCTTCTCGTAGATGTCGCCGCGGGCGCGCAGATCGGCGATGGCCTTGTCCACTTCGCCATCGGAATACAGGCTGTTTTCGTGGAACCACACGTCGAAGTTGACGCGGAAGTTCTTCATGGACTTCTGAATCTCGTCGAACATCATCGGTACGGCGCGCTTGCGGAATTCCTCGCGCTGCTCGGAATCGCCTTCGCCGAGCGGTTCGCCGTCCTTGTCCACGCCACCGTCGACGCGCGGCAGGCTCAGCACGTCCACGCCGTCCGCGTTGGCTTCGTCGATGACACGCTTGGCGATCTCGTCGATGTAGGCGCCCTTGTAGCCGTCGATCGGGGTGGTCTCGCCGTGGGCCGCGGCGACGAGCGACTTGGCGAAGCGGTTGATCTGCTCGCCGTGGTCGTTGAAGTAGTATTCGCGCACGACTTTGGCGCCGTTGGCTTCGAGCACGCGGGCCATGGAGTCGCCGACGGCCGCCCAACGGGTGCCGCCGATGTGGATCGGGCCGGTCGGATTGGCGGAGACGAATTCGAGGTTCAGGGTCTTGCCGGAAAGGTGGTCGTTCTTGCCGTAGTCGCTGCCGGCTTCGAGCACGGTGTCCACCACTGCGGCCGCGGATGCGGAGTCGAGCGTGATGTTGATGAAGCCGGGGCCGGCCACTTCCACGGACTTGATGCCGTCGGCATTGGTCAGTTCGACGGCGAACAGTTCGGCGAAATCACGCGGCTTCATGCCGGCCTTCTTGGCCAGCTGCATGGCCGCGTTGGACGCCCAATCGCCATGTGCGCGGTCCTTCGGGCGCATCACGGCGAACTTGGCCTGCGGCGGAATCAGATCGGTGGTCAGGGTGCCTGCCTTGCCTTCAGAGACAAGGGTGTTGGCAATGTTGAAAATCAGTTCACTAAGGGCTTCTGGACTCATTCTTCCAAGAATACCGGGCACGCTGACAGAATCAGTCTTCCTGTCCATCCTCACGATGGGGTTGCGATACGTCCTGCGGAACGCTTTGCAAGGCGTTCTGAGCATCGTCCTGCCCGCCATGCCGTTTCGCACGCCACGCCACGGACGTGTAGTAGCCCGTGTAGCACAGCGCCACGAACGGAATCATGGTCAACAGCGTGGAGCGCTGCGACGGATCGCAAATCACCAGAACCAGCGCGCCGACGCACATCACGATCGCGGCGATCGGCACGAACGGGTAGCCAGGCGCGCGGTACTTGAGCTCGCCAACCGTATGTCCCTGCGCGAGCCATTGGTGGCGGAATCGCAAGTGGCAGACGGAAACCGACGCCCACACCACCAGTGTGGCCAGGCCGGAAACCGCGACCAGCGCGAGGTAGACGGTCGAAGCGGCCACCACGGAGGACAGCAGCGCCAGCAGCGAGCCGGCCATGCTGAACATCACCGCGAAAACGGGCACGCCGTGGAAGTTCGTTTTGGCGAGCTTGCGCGGAATCATACCCTCCTGCGCGAGCGACCACACCATGCGCGAGCACACGTAGAGGCCGGAATTCGCGGCGGACAGCACCGCCGTGAGCACCACGAAGTTCATGATGTCGCCGGCGAACGGCATGCCGATCGATTGGAAGACAAGCACGAACGGGCTCGCGTCGACGCCGGACTTGTGCCACGGAATCAGCGCCGCCATGACGGCGATCGAGCCGATGAAGAAGATCGCCAGACGCAGCACGGTGGTGTGCACGGCCTTCGGAATCGCCTTGGACGGGTCCTTCGTCTCGCCCGCCGCGACGCCGACCACTTCGGTGCCGGAGAAGGCGAACACCACCGTCAGCAGCGTGGAGAAAATCGGCAGCACGCCGTTGGGCAGCCAGCCGTCGCTGTAGAAGTTCTCGAACATGGGCGCGTGGTCATAGCCGGCGATCGGAATCGCGCCGAACATGGCGAGCAGGCCGATGACGATGAACGCGATGATGGCGAACACTTTGATGGACGCGAACCAGAATTCCGATTCGCCGTACAGGCGCACCGACAGGATGTTGAGCAGGAACACGACCACGATGAACGCGGCCGACCAGATCCATGCGGGCGAATGCGGGAACCAGCGTTGCATCAGCAGGCCCGCGGCGGTGAACTCGGAGGCGAGCGCCACCGCCCAATTCAGCCAGTAGAGCACGGCGATGGTGAACGCGGTGCCGGGGCCGATGAAACGCTTCGCATACAGGTGGAAGCTGCCGGCGTACGGCATGGCCACAGACAGCTCGCCGAGGCTCAGCATGATGAAGTAGACGAGCAGCGAACCGATGGCGTACGCGATGATCGCGCCGAGCGGGCCCGCCTGATGGATGGTGTAGCCGGAGCTTAAAAACAGGCCTGTGCCGATCACGCCGCCGAGCGAGATCATGGTCAGGTGGCGCGTTTCCATCTTGCGTTCCAGGCCGCCCTGTTCGACGTCGGGCTTTTCTTGCGATTGCGCCATGCTTGCTTCCGGCTCCTCTTACGTTTGGTTGGGTACGGCACATAGTTTGGCTGGCCGCACAATCGCAAATACTATACGTCAGACTCACGGCAACGTGCGATGGTCGTCCATAGTTCGCGGAAGTGTGCAGAAGCCCGCGGAAGTCCGTAAAAAAGCGTCAGCCCGCATGCTGGAAAAGCGTGCGGGCCGTTTGATCGCAGGTAGCGGTAGGCAATCGCAGTAATCGCAATGCTTGCGATACCTACGAAACGTGCGAAATGCTCAGAGCGCGGCGATGGCGTCGATCTCGACGAGCGCGCCCTTCGGAATGTCGTTGCCGCCAAAGGCACGCGGGCCGGCTTGACGGAGCCGATGAAGACCTTGGCGTATACGTCGTCGACCTCGTGGAAGTCCTCGACGTTCTTCATGTAGATGGTGGCGCGGACCACATTCTCGATGCCGGAGCCGGCGGTGTCGAGGATGTGCTTGATGTTCTTCAGCGCCTGCGCGGCCTGCTCGCCCGCACTCTCGCCGGCCAGTTCGCCGGTGGCCGGGTCGATGCCCAGCTGGCCGGAGACGAACACGAATCCGTTGGCCTTCACGGCCTGGCTGTAGGCGCCGAGTGCTGCCGGGGCTTCGGAGGTGGCCACTGCTTCCAGCTTTTCGCTCATACTGTTCTCCTTTGTCGTAAGGTATGTTGCCGCAAGGTATGTAAACGCGCGCCAAGTATGTGCCAATATGCCCGTACATGCGCTATTTGCGTCGCACCTGAAATCATACTTTTCCGATGGGTGGAAGCGGGAAAAACCGTTCACAGAACGATATGGCCGGAGTTGGCACCACACGGCGCAGCAGGCACGAAAACGGCGGAATCGCAAGGAAAACCGCGGAAAAATACAACAAACGAGCAACAAAAAGGCTCCAGCCGTTCGACTGGAGCCTTGCCCGGTGGGCTTGATGGGGATCGAACCCACGACCTTCTGTTCCGGAGACAGACGCTCTATCCGCTGAGCTACAAACCCATGCAACGCACTACTGTACACGGTCTGCGCCCGTTTGCGACACGATTCGGCGAAAAACGTGACGCAGACCTTGCAATCGTTGGGAAAGTCAGTACGCGCGCTCAATGCATCAGAGTGCTCGGCGCAACCAGCACGCGCTGCACGCTCAGTACATGAGGGTGGCGAGGCGACGACGTGCGCGCTTCAGACGTTCGTCGGTCGGCTCGGGGATCGTGAAGTATTCGAGCAGACGCTGGCGCACCGGCTCGATGTCGGCCTTGTGGCCCGCCGCCACGAAATCAAGCAGACGGTCGAACGCGTCTTGGATCTGCCCGCCGATCATGTCGATGTCGGCGACGGCAAGCTGCGCGTCCACATCGTCCGGCTTGTCGGCGGCAGCGGCACGCACCACGCGCACGTCCGCATTGGCGGAACGGGCCAGCAGCAGCGCCTTCGCACGTTCGCGGGCGGCGCGCGTATCGTTCGGATCGGCTTCCAAAACCTTCTCGTACGCGGCGGCGGCACCGGCGTAATCGCCCTGCTGTGCCAGCATGTACGCTTCCTGATGTTCCGGCGGCACCTGATCCTGCACACTGCCGGCGGATGCGGAATTGGCCGCGTCGGAATCCGGATCGCCCGAATACGGAGCGGTGCCGGTCACGCCGGCCTGCTGTGCGGCGGCGATAAGCTTCGGCACGACCACGTCTGTGATCTGCTGCAGTTCCTCGTCGGACGGAAGGCCCTGCAGAATCGGCATCGGACGGCCGCCGATCAACGCGAACAGCGCCGGCGCGCCCTGAATCTGGAACGCCTGTGCGATGGAGGGATTGGATGCGATGTCGATGCGGGACAGCTGGATCTGGCCGTTGAGCTTGTTCACCGCGTCACCCAATGCGCGTGCCATGGCGAACAGACGGTCGTCGGTCGGCACCCACAGGAACAGCAGAATCGGGAACGTGGCGGAGGTCTGCACCATGGCCTGGAACGTGTTCTCCGTGGTGTCGATGACATATCCGCCAGCCGCCGGAGCGCCGCCCGCCTGCCCCGGCTCGGCCTTCACCTGATGCTTGAGCGCTTCCAGATCAACGGCTCCCGCCAATGAAACACCCGGATGGAACGCTTGCTGCTCTGCCATACTTGCCTCCAAAAACACGAAATCGTTGCTGGCACCAACTATAGGTGCCAACAACGATTTCCCGGTTTTCATTCCCACGGATGCGCGATAGGCGGAAAACCGCCGACGATGCGCGTCCAAGGACCCGTCGTTTTACAGCGCTTCGACCTTCACCGGCTGGCGTTCGGAACCGACCGCGGTGATTTTCTGCCCGGAATTCGCCGGCGGAACATACAGCGCGATGACGTTCACATAGCTCGTCTTCATGGTGCTGGTGGCCTTGCCATTGCCGAACAGCGCCTTTTCCGCGTCAGAGGCCGGCTGCGATTCACGGCCAGCGCCGGCGGAACGCGTCCATTCGGAGTTGATCTGCGCCACCACCAGATCGCCGCCGTCCGCGGAACGCATGACGCTGATGGCTCCATTGACCGGTTCGAAGGTCTGCTGCTGCGTGCCTTCGTTAAGCTCCATGGCCTTCTGCACCTGGGCAGTCAGATCGGCAAGCTTCGATCGCAGATCATCATCCGCGAATTTGCTGGCGTACTTGCTGTTCGCCCCGTTCTGCAGCAGGTCTGCATACGCGTCCACCGCCGCTTTCGGCGTCATGACCAGACCGGTGTCCGTAGGCGTTCCCTGCGCGCTGCCGGTTTTGGAGATTTCGAAACTCGGCATCTTCACGCCGGAGAACAGTCGCGCCACACCCCACAGCTTGTAGTTCTGGCGTGCGGAATCCTGCCTGAACACCAGCAGACGCTTGGACTGCTGGTCCTTGGTTGTGGACGTGATGGAGAACACGGACCGTGGCCAGCCGGCATCCGTGGAGATCACGGCCTGGGCCAGATCCGTGGGGATGGTGGTCTTACGGTCAAGATTGCCCGTGGCTTTCGCTACGTTCAGCTCGCTGGTGCGGATGTCCAGTTCCGGACCTTCGAGAATCGTCGGCAACGTATCAGTGTCACGGTTCTGATTGCACTGGTCGAGCGTTTTGAGAATCCTCGTGCGGACCTTTTGCTCCTGCTTGGCGCTCAAGTTCGGCGCATCCTGCCGGGTGGTGGCTTTCGGGGTCGGCAGCTGGCCTTCGCAACCGCACATGCCGACGGCCATTCCCAGCGCGAGCATGGCCGCGATAATCGCCTGACTACGCTTCCTCATCACTGGTCCTCCTCTTGGCCGTCTTCCTGCGTTTCCGTCTGAACCTCCTCTTGGGCAAGACGAGCGAAATACGCGGCAAGCTCATCCTGCGAGATCACGGAAGTCGCCTCGTCGTCAACAGACGATTCGCCCGCCGTCGATTCAAATACGGTCGATTCGGACACAGTCGGCTGGCTTTCCGCAATCGTGTTCTGCTGGTCGGCGACCAGGTTACGTGCCACAGGATCGACGATGACGGGCTGTTGCGTTTCCTCGAACGACGACGTACGACCGCCGGTGCGATGTTCCGCATGGCGACGTCTGCCGTGACGCGACCTGCTCCGTGCCCTGTTGCTGGCGGCGGTTTCGGCGTTCTTCACCCAAGCCGAAACCTCGTTCTCATCGCCTTCGTTGACGCCAACGCCTTCGACCATGGCGAAAGCGCGCTTGTTGCGGCGCTTATGCGGCGGCATGGCGAATACGGAAGCGGAAAGCACGGCGAGAATCGCCAGCAGTCCGCCGGCAAGATACAACGGCATGGCGAAATTCGGCAGGTTACGACGGTCCCAATTCAGAGTGACCGTATCTCCCTTGCGGTTGCCGAAATCAATTAACGCCACAACATCCTCGGCGTTATTGCTGTTCGATCCTTTGACCTGCATATCAACGGCACCGTCATTGCACTTGATGGTGCGCCACATGTCGGAGTCCTTGAAAGCCACCTGGTTCTGGGAATTGTCCGCGGTTCCCTGCGCGGAGACCTTCATGGTGGAAAGCGTCGTCCAATCGGACAGACCGGAGACGCGCATGTACTTGCTTCCCGCAATCCATCCGGCAACATCGCGCGCGGAACCTATGGCGATGCACACATTGGATTTCTTGTCACGGGATTTGGCCGAAATATTGACGCGGCTGTCTACCAGCTGCAGCACGTTCGGATCGGTGACCACGTATTCCGAACCGTTCACCGGAGCGGCGGCGGTGATCTCATTGTCCGGTTTCCAGACGGTTGAATTCAACACGCCAAACACGACGCATGCGATGGCAAGCAAGCCGAAAATAGGCGTGACGATGCCACGCATGATCTTCGCATGCCGGGTAGGGCCCGTCTCGATCTGCGGCTTCTCTTGTTCTTCCTGCAATACAGTCATAGCTTTTCCATTCTACAGTGTCCGTTTGCACAAGCCTGAAAAAAACATGAAAATCATGCTTTGCCGCTATGGTTGGCCCTATGCGTAAATCACTTCTTTCCAAGGCCGTCACGGCAGTCTGCGCAACGGTCATGTGCCTGGGCGTCACTGCGTGCGGCGGTAATTCCAGCGCGAAATCCGACAAATCGAACTCGGATTCCTCCTCATCTTCCGAAAAAATCGGCATGCACCAGATCGCCGGCGTGACCGCCAAGGGCGAGCTCGGCAAGAAGCCGACCGTCTCGTTCAAAACGCCGATGACGGTTGAGGACAACAGCTACGTGGTGCTGCAGAAGGGCGACGGAGCCCAGATCGAGGACGGCGACCGCGTCTGCTCGCAGGGCATCGCCATCAGCGTCAAGGATGGTTCCGAACTGGCCAGCACGTGGGAGAAGAACACCCCCGACTGCTCCACCGTAGTCACCTCGGATACCAGCCAGATGACCGAGAACTACTACAAGATCTTCAAGAGCCTCAAGCTCAATTCCACCGTGGCGTTCGGCGTGAACGACTCGAATTCCTCCGGCACCTCGTATCTCATGGTACTCACGCTGGTGTCCAAGTCGAGGGACCTGAAGAAGGCCACCGGCGAGAAGGTCGCCGACATTCCGGCCGACCTGCCGAAGGTGACGCTCGCCAAGGACGGCAAGCCGTCGATCGACATGAACGGCTATAAGGGCTCCGATTCCCTGGTTTCCCAGGACCTCATCAAGGGCAAGGGCGCTGTGGTCAAGGATACGCAGTCCGTGGTGGCGCACTACACCGGCTGGCTGCTTGACGGCACGCAGTTCGATTCCTCGTGGGACCGCGGACAGTCCTCCGCCTTCTCGCTTGACAGCGTGATCAAGGGCTGGAAGCAGGGTCTGGCAGGCCACACGGTCGGTTCCCAGGTGCTGCTGGTGGTGCCGCCGAGCCTCGGCTACGGAAACAAGGATCAGGAGAAGATTCCGGCGAATTCCACGCTGGTCTTCGTGGTCGACATTCTCGCCGCCTACTGATCCGCTGAACCGACTGATAGGTTCCTCCAAAAACAAAATAGCCTCCCCCCTCGGGAGGCTATTTTCATATGCATGCAAGTCCTAGGGGAAATCGCGGCAACGCGTGCGGTATCGAGGCGTACCGAGGGAAGGCGTACGAAGGTACGTCGACCGAGGAACAACGAAGATAACGCTCCGTTGCCGCGATTTCCAGAGTTGGAACCGAAAGAATCAGAACAACCGTAAAGAATCGTCCTCAGTGCCCTTCATCTCCTCGTAATCCAAAAGCAGGCATTTGAAACCGCGGTCCTGCGCGAGCACGCGGGCCTGCGGGGTGATAGTCTGCGCGGCGAAGATGCCGTGCACGGGGGCCAGCAGCGGGTCGCGGTTGAGCAGATCGCAGTAGCGGGTGAGCTGTTCGACGCCGTCGATGCCGCCGTTGCGCTTGATTTCGATGGCCACGTGCTCGCCGTTGCCGTCAATCGCCATGATGTCGACCGGTCCGATGGCTGTCGGGTATTCGCGGCGCACGAGCTTCGCGCCTTTGCCGATGCGTTCGATCTGTTCGGCCAGGTACTTCTGCAGATGGTCTTCGACGCCGTCCTTGATGAGGCCCGGATCCTCGCCGAGGTCGTACGATTCGTCCGAATAGATGTGCTGCAACGTCACTTCCAGCACGTCGTTCGATTTGTCGGCCGACGCGCGGATCACCTTTTGCGGAACTTCAGTATCAACGTCGTCATCGGCGTGGTCGGGGGTGATGTCCCTGATGCTGCATGGCGCGGACATCCAGTTGAGCGGCTTGTATGAGCCGAGTTCGGAGAAGATCAGCAGGCTGTTGTCCGCCTTGATGAGCAGCACGCGCTTGGCGAGCGGCAGGGAGGCGTTCAATCGTCCGGAATATTCGGCAGAGCAGTCAGCAACAATAATTCGCACGAGGCACTACCCTACCATGCGCGTCGCCGTACGTACGGCATACGTATTCGCGGCGGCGGAAAGCCACGTAAAAGACAAAAGCGGCCCGGTAATCGCAATACAAAAACATATTGCGATTACCGGGCACCTTACGTCAAGCGGAAACGGCTTATTCGGCGCGCTTCACGTTGGTTCCACGCTCGACCGCGACGGTGAGCTTGTTCGAATCGAAGGAGATGAAGCCGTCAGTCACCTCGAAGGAGAGGCGATTGCCTTCAGGATCCACCACAACGATGGTTCCTTCCTTGATCACGGTCAGCACAGGCTCGTGGTCGGGCAGGATGCCCATTCCGCCTTCGGAGGCGGGAATGGTAACGGACTTCGCCGTGCCGTGCCACACAGGGTGGTCAGCGGCGACGATGTTCACCTGCATAGTCGATCCGGCCATCACGCACCGTATTCCTTCTGCATGTCGTGCACTTCTTCTCGAGGTCGTCGATGCCGCCGATACCGGAGAATGCCTGCTCCGGAACGTCGTCATACACGCCGTCGCAGATGCGGGTGAATGCTTCGATAGTCTCGTCCGCCGGAACGTAGGAGCCCGGACGGCCGGTGAACTTCTCGGCGACGTAGAAGTTCTGACCAAGGAACTGTTCGATCTTACGGGCGCGGTTCACAGTGGTCTTATCTTCTTCGCCGAGCTCATCGATACCGATCAGGGCGATGATGTCCTGCAGCTCCTTGTTACGCTGCAGAATCGCCTTGACGCGGTTTGCACAGTCGTAGTGCGCCTGACCCACGTAACGCGGATCAAGGATTCGCGAAGTGGAGCTCAGCGGGTCGACTGCCGGGTAGATACCCTTCGAAGCGATGTCACGAGACAGCTCGGTGGTTGCATCCAGGTGGGCGAAGGTCGTTGCAGGGGCCGGGTCGGTGTAATCATCGGCCGGCACGTAGATGGCCTGCAGCGAGGTGATGGAGTGTCCACGGGTCGAAGTGATTCGCTCCTGCAGCGCGCCCATCTCATCGGCCAGGTTCGGCTGGTAGCCCACTGCGGACGGCATACGGCCGAGCAGGGTGGACACCTCGGAACCAGCCTGGGTGAAACGGAAGATGTTATCGATGAACAGCAGCACGTCCTGATTCTGCACGTCACGGAAGTACTCTGCCATGGTCAGTGCGGTCAGCGGCACGCGCAGACGGGTACCCGGCTGCTCATCCATCTGGCCGAAGACCAGTGCGGTCTTCTCAAGTACGCCAGCTTCGTCCATTTCGCCGATCAGATCGTTACCCTCACGGGTACGTTCGCCGACGCCTGCGAACACGGACACACCGCCGTGGTTCTGGGCCACACGCTGAATCATTTCCTGAATCAGCACGGTCTTGCCGACGCCTGCGCCACCGAACAGACCGATCTTGCCACCCTGCACATACGGGGTCAGCAAATCGATGACCTTGATACCGGTTTCGAACATCTGGGTCTTGGACTCCAGCTGGTCGAATGCCGGCGGGTTGCGGTGGATAGGCCAACGTTCGGTGACCGTGACGGTCTCGTCGGCCTTCTTGTTGAGGATGTTGCCGGACACGTCGAATACGTGGCCCTTGGTGACATCGCCAACCGGCACGGAGATCGGGCCGCCGGTGTCATACACGGTGGCGCCACGCACGAGGCCGTCAGTCGGCTTCAGAGCGACGGTACGCACGGTGGAATCGCCAAGATGCTGTTCAACCTCAAGGGTGATCTTCTTGGTGGTCTCGCCCTCTTCGTGGACACCGGTGTTGGCCAGTTCAACGGTAAGTGCATTGTAAATGTCGGGCAGGTGGCCCACCGGGAATTCGACGTCGATAACCGAACCCTGGATACGCGTAACGCGTCCAGCGGTCGGCTCTGCAGCCGTCTCGGGAGCCGCTGTGGTCTGATTCTCAGCCATATGCGTTCCTACTCTTCCTTCTTGTTCAGCGCATCAGCGCTGCCGATGATTTCGGTAAGTTCCTGGGTAATCGATGCCTGACGCGAAGCGTTAAGCTTGCGAGTCAGTTCATCGATCAGGCTGCGAGCGTTGTCTGTAGCCGTGTGCATGGCGTTCTGTCGGCTTGCAGTCTCGGATGCCGCTGCGGTGAGCAGGCATTCATGGATACGGGACTGGATGTACTTCGGCAGAATCGCGTCGAGTACTTCGTCAACGCTTGGCTCGAACGCATACAGAGGAGTCGCAGCATCGGCATCGGATTCGGCACAGGACCGGATTCCGGCTGTTCCGGAAGCACGAGCTCAACGGGTAGCATGCGCAGCACACGCACCTTCTGAACCACCATATTCACGAACTCGGTGAACACAATGTAGAGTTCGGAGACTCCACCTTGGTCCGCCGGCTTCATATAAGCGTCCAACAGTGCCTTCGAGATGGACTCTGCGACTTCCACGCCGGGCTGGTCGGTATCGCCTTCCCAAGTGCCGGCAACCGGACGGTTGCGGTACTTGTAATACGTCACACCGCGACGACCATACACATACAGTTCCGGCTGCTTGCCCTTCTCGTCGAGTCGGGCCAACAGCGATTCCGTTTCGCGGATGATCGAGGAGGTGTACGGACCTGCCATACCACGATCCGAGGTGAGAGCGAGGACAGCCACGCGAGGGTTGTCCTCGTTCTTTTTCACGATCGGATGGTCGATATGGGTATGGGCCACCAGCGCTTGCACGGCGTCGAAAATCGCATCGGTATACGGCTTCGCGTTCAAGGCCACGTCACGTGCCTTGGCGATGTGCGAAGACGCGATCATCTCCTGCGCGTTGAAGATTTTCTCCAGCGACGCGGTGGAGGCGATCCTAGATTTCAATGCGAGTTGCGAGCCCATGAATCACTTCTCTCCTGCGACGATCTTTTCCTGCTCGACCGGAGTGGTGTGCTTCTCGTCAGGCTTCTTCTCGACCAGCGGCTTGCCCGCGCTGGTCACGAAGGTCTCACGGAACGCTTCCACGGCCTTGTCGAGGGCAGCCTCGGTGTCGGCGGTGAAGTCTTCGGTCTCGCGAATGGTCTTGAGGATATCGGTGTTGTGATCCAGATAATCCAGCATGCCCTTTTCGAACGGCAACACGTCGCTGATTGGCAGGTCATCCATCTTGCCATGGGTGCCGGCCCACACGGACACGACTTCCTGTTCCATCGAATACGGGGAGAACTGCGGCTGCTTCAGGAGCTCGGTCAGGTGGGCACCACGGTTCAGCTGAGCCTTCGAAGCCGCATCCAGATCGGAAGCGAACATGGCGAAGGATTCCAGCGAACGGTACTGCGCCAGCGAGATCTTCAGCGTGCCGGAGACCTTCTTCAAGGCCTTCGTCTGGGCAGCGCCACCGACTCGGGACACGGAGATGCCGACGTCCACAGCAGGACGCTGGTTCGCGTTGAACAGGTCGGACTGCAGGAAGATCTGGCCATCGGTGATGGAAATCACGTTGGTCGGAATGTAGGCGGACACATCGTTCGCCTTGGTCTCGACGATCGGCAGGCCGGTCATCGAGCCGCCGCCGAGGTCATCGGAAACCTTGGCGCAACGTTCGAGCAGACGGGAGTGCAGGTAGAACACATCGCCCGGGTAAGCCTCACGCCCCGGCGGACGACGCAGCAGCAGGGAAATCGAGCGGTAAGCCTCGGCCTGCTTCGACAGATCGTCGAAGACGATGAGCACGTGCTTGCCGTTGTACATCCAGTGCTGTCCGATGGCGGAACCGGTGTACGGTGCGATGTACTTGAAGCCTGCGGAATCGGAAGCCGGGGAAGCCACAATGGTCGTGTACTCCATGGCGCCGGCCTCTTCCAGGGACTGCTTCACCGATGCGATGGTGGAGCCCTTCTGGCCGACGGCCACGTAGATGCAGCGGACCTGCTTCTTCGGGTCTCCGGATTCCCAGTTGCGCTTCTGGTTGATGATCGCATCGATTGCGATAGCGGTCTTACCGGTCTGACGGTCGCCGATGATGAGCTGACGCTGGCCACGGCCGATCGGCGTCATTGCGTCGATGGCCTTCAGGCCGGTGGACAGAGGCTCGTCAACCGGATGACGATGCATAACGTCAGGTGCCTGGGCCTCGAGAATACGACGGCCTTCGGTCTTGATTTCACCAAGACCGTCAATCGGGTTGCCTAGCGGGTCCACGACGCGGCCAAGGTAGCCGTCGCCGACGGGCACGGAGAGCACTTCGCCGGTACGACGCACTTCCTGGCCTTCCTCGATACCGGTGAAATCGCCGAGGATAACCACGCCGATCTCGCGGGCGTCAAGGTTGAACGCCAGGCCAAGCGTGCCGTCTTCGAAGGTCAGCAGCTCATTGGCCATGCAACCAGGCAGTCCCGTCACGTGCGCAATGCCGTCGCCAGCGGTCGCGACATAACCGACTTCCTGGGTCGGAGTGTCCGACGGCTTGTACGACTCGACGAACTCATCGAGCGCCTTGCGTATCGTGGTGGGATCAATGGTAAGTTCTGCCATGATCACTCCTTATTGTTGTTTTTAAATTCAGTCAAGTCTTGTTTCAGGCTTGTTCACCGTGTGGCGTGCCGTCAGGCGGTCGCCTTCACCGTGCGCTGAAGATGTTGCAGCTGTGCGACCACCGTGTTGTCGGTGACCTCGTCGCCCACCTGGATGCGCATACCACCCAGGACGGTCGGATCGACCACCGAGTTGATGTGCACCGGATGGCCGGTCTTCGCCGAATAGATGGCGACGAGCTTCTTGACCTGCTCCTTGCTCAGTGGCGTTGCCGTGGTGACGGTGACCATCGATTCGCCCATATGACGGGAGAACTTGTTAATCAGCCACTGAATGGTCTGCAGATAGCGGCGATTGCGCAGATTGCAGGTCGCATGCTCGGCCAGACGCTTGGTCACCACATTGAAGTCGGCATTGCCGATCAGGCTGTACAGCAGCTTGATACGGGCTTCGGCGGGGACGGTTGCGTCATACAGCTTGCTGCGTACGACCGGAAGGTTGAGCAGTGCCGAATGCAGCTGGGCAAGCTCGATGGAGACCTGCAGAGTAGCATTCGTATGGTCCGCATAGTGCATCATGCCATCCACACCGAAATCCTCGGCGGCGTTGGCGATGTCGGATACGCGGCTCCAGCGGCGGGCCACCAGATCGGACATGATTTCCACCGTCAACGGATGGGCATCATCTCCAATGAGGGTCTTGACTACCGCAACCTTGTCTTCGACTGGGCGCGACGGGTCGGTGAGGGCGCGTTCAAGCTGGATGTTGTGGTCGAGCACATTGGTGATCGTGAACAGTTCGTTCCCGATACGCCATGCGTCCTCGCCGCTGTCACGCAGCTTGGGGGCCAGCGAGTCACGCGAAACGCGGTCTGCGATACGCGATGCTTCTCCTCGCATTGGTCACCTCCCTTTCTTGAAGGTTTCGATCACTTCTTGTCGCTGTCCAGTTCGGCGATCATCTGGTCGATCATCGTCGACTGCACGTCGTCGCTTTCCAGCTTGCTGCCCAGGATCTTGCCGGCCAGTGCCGTTGCCAGCACGCCGACCTCACCCTTCAGGCTCACCAGAGCCTGCTGCTGCTGGGATTCGATGGAACGCTGGGCGGTGGCGGTGATCTGCGCCGCATCAGCCTCGGCACGGTACGTGCGTCGGCGATGATGTGCGATGCTTCCGCGCGAGCGTCGTCGCGGATCTTGGAAGCCTCGACGCGTGCGTTGCTCAGCTGGGCATCGTACTTCGCCTTGGCTTCGTCGGCATCCTTCTGGGCCTGTTCGGCCTTGGCGATGCCGCCTTCGATCTTGGCTGCGCGCTCATCGAACACGGCCTGGAACTTCGGCAGGAAGAACTTGTAGAAGAACACGGCGACGATGATCAGAATGACCAACGACCAGAAAATGTCGTAGCTTTTCGGAAGGAACAGTTCCATCTCGCTAGCTGCGGTCACCATAGTGTCTTCCTCCTTTCACGTTCGTTTGCGTCTTCGGTGTTTACCTTGGGGATCAAGTCTTACTTGATGAAGGCGAGCACGAAGCCGAGCAGTGCCAGCACCTCGACGAATGCCAGGCCCAGGAACATGAGGGTCTGCAGACGGCTGCCGAGCTCAGGCTGGCGAGCGGTGCCTTCGATGGTCTTGCCGATCAGGATGCCCAGACCGATGCCAGGGCCGATGGCGGCGAGGCCGTAGCCAACGACGTTCAGGTTGCCGGCAACCTCAGCGAGGGTAACGATATCCATGATTGTTTCCTTTCTGGTTATTGCTTGACAAGAAGCAACACTTAAAAAGCCGGCGGTCAGTCGATCTCCGGATAGCTCATATTGATGTACGCGGTGGTCAGGATGGCGAAGATGTAAGCCTGCAGGCAGGCGACCAGCGCCTCGAACAGGAACATGAACATGCCAGCCGCGAAGGTGATGATGCCGAACGGCATCATCAGCTTGTTCACCACATCAACGAGGAAGAACTGCGTGGCCGAGAGGCACAACGCAAGGATCAGGTGGCCCGAAACCATGTTGGCGAACAGTCGGATCGTCAACGAGAACGGGCGGATAATCAGCAGCTCAAGCAGCTGAATCGGGGACAGCAGAATATAGATCGGGGCCGGAACGCCCTTCGGGAAGATCTCGTCCCTCAGGAAGTGGCCAAGGCCCTTTTCACGGATGCCGGCAATCCAGTACTGGCAGAAGCACCACATGGCGAACACCAGAGGCAGCGTGATGGACGCGCTTGCCGCGATGTTGAAGCCCGGGATGATGCCGCACAGATTGAAGACCAGCAACGTGCAGAACACGGTGGTGATCATCGGCACATAACGCTTGCCACGCAGCTCGCCCATCACCTGATAGACGATGTTGTCGCGGACAAACTCGATCAGCCATTCGACTGCGCCCTGCCAACGGCCAGGGATGAGCTTTGCACGGCTTGCCGTAATTCCGAGAACCAGCAGCATGATGACGGTCGCAAGAATACGAACGAGGATGATGCGGTTGATGGCGAACGGCGTGCCTTGAAAAACAAACGGATCGGGAAGGAAGTCATTGATGCTCGGCATCTCTGGACCATCGGCGATGGTCATGATGCCCTCTCCCAATGCACTAATCATTCACGCCTCCTGCTCTTGTGTCAGCTGTTAGTCTAGCCCAACAGCTGAGTCGAATGTGACATTCCGGTTACCAAACCAGAACATCCTTCGGGTTCTATGCTAACGCGCCCATAAACGCGTTCGCATACCAGCCCCGAATGGCTGCAAAGGATTATCAGCCCGTGGCTAGACAACATTCCGCACCGGGCGCTTTCCCCTACTACCGTATAGCGAAAACCGACGTTTCGCACGTTGCGGGGACTATTAGACACAACCACGGCCGTTGTCGATTCGGCCTATTTCACCCCCATTCACACCAAAATAGACATCGTTCGCAACACTGCTTGATAACGTTTTACTTAACATATCGCACCATAATATATGACGGCGAAAATGAAACGATGTCGCAGCAGGCAACAAAAACCGCACAAAAAAAGCCCACGACACCGCGTAAAAGCGGCAATCGTGGGACATCGCCAATACTTGTCAGCAGTCGCCGATCTTCGTGAAATCAGCCGCGAATGACACCGTATCCATCGTGCGAGAATGGCGTGAACGCGTCGACACGCGGAGAACCGGGCTCGTGCCGGATCGAACGGTCGGTGCCGAGGCGCTTCTCCTCGCGCAGCTGCGGTACTTCGCTCAAATCGTATGGCGTGGTCTGATAGACCCAGTTGAGCCAGTTGCGCCACAGCAGGTTGGCGTGGGCGCGCCAGGCGAACAGCGGTTCGAGCTTCGGATCGTCATGCGGGAAATAGTTTTCGGGGAACGGCACGTTGGTCATGCCCTTCTTCATATCCCTCTCGTATTCCTCGGCGAGCGTGTACTTGCCGTATTCCCAATGGCCGAGCGCGAACACTTCGGAGAAGTCGCGCGTGGCGATGAGCCCCGGGCCGGACTTCGGACCCCACGTGAGCACCTGCAGCTCGGGATTATGGGCGATATCACCCTCGTTGATCCCCGCCAGGCGGGAATGCGGTTGCAGGCAGATCTCGTCGAAACCGTTGGTGAGGAAGCAGTATTCGTCCTGCAGATACTGGGGAAACACGCCGAAGAGCTTCTCCGGCAGCAACTCCTTGCGCACACCGTACCGATAGTTGAGCGCGCCCATCGCACCCCAGCACAGGTACATGGTGGAGAAGACGTGGGTGGAAGCCCAGTCGAGAATCTGCTTGAACTCGTCCCAGTAGTCGACCTGCTCGAAATCGAGGTGCTCGACGGGCGCTCCCGTCACCACAAGACCGTCGTAATAGTTGTCTTTGAACGCATCGAGCGTCTCGTAGAACTTCACCAGATGGTCGGCGCTCACGTGCGTGGCCTCGTGGGTGGAGGTCTTCATGAAGTCGACCTCGACCTGCAGCGGGCTCTTGGAGATCAGACGCAGCAGTTGCGTTTCGGTCTCGATCTTCTTCGGCATGAGGTTCAGGATCACCAGCTTGAGCGGACGCACACGCTGGCGCTCCGCTTCGGGCTTTTCAAGCGCGAAGATGCGCTCGGAGTCGAGAATGTCTCTGGCCGGAAGGCCGCTGGGAATCTTGATAGGCATGTTTCCTATTATGGTGCGGACCCGGATATGGCATATTCGGCGGTTTTCATCGACGGTCCGCAGCGTTATACGAAAAACGGATAACGCGTTATCGGATATGCGATTTCACTAGCAGCGCAATATGCGACACGCCGATTTGACTTATTAGCCAACATCCGTAAAGTAATTAGAGCTGCCTCAATGAAGGCAAGCCGACGCGGGGTGGAGCAGCTCGGTAGCTCGCTGGGCTCATAACCCAGAGGTCCATGGTTCAAATCCATGCCCCGCTACCAATTGAAACCGGAAACCTTTTGGTTTCCGGTTTTTTGTTTTTCCCCAGGACGTTTCGCTCCTTTTATATAAAGTCCCCATACATATCGAACGCAACCGGCACACACAACGTATGGTCATGCCGCCGCAGCCTTCATAATCGAACATAATCGCAAACCATGTATTAAAACGCTTTACCAAAAGTATTTGAAGAAAGTACTTGTAGCCGCATCGCCGTAATCGTTACGAAAAAGGGAAATCACAAAAAGAACACAACTACCTCTATAATCGGCTATATGAATGAAGCAACATCATCAAGCGCGACACCGCGCACAAAGGCAACAGCAAAGACAACAGCCAAGGCAGCGGCCACAAAGACAACGAGGACAGCCGCGAAATCAACCGCAAAGACGACAACCAAAAACCAACCACCAAGCGCACTTCCAAGCCGAAAACCGCAACGAAGCGAACCGTCGGCGAAACTCCAGCACCTATCATCAACCGCACCAGCCCGGAACAGTTCGGCCGCGTAAACGTTCTTGGCATCACTCCGTCCGCCGAAAACGGCCTGTACCCGGCTCGCGTGGAGCTTGGCGAGGCATTCAAGGTCACCGCGCAGGTGTTCATCGAAGGCCGCACCAAGGCCGGTGCCACCGTGTCCGTGCGCAACACGCGCGGCACCGAGAAGGCCCGCTTCCCCATGACCTGCACCAACCCCGGCCTGGACCGCTGGGAAGCGATGGTCAAGATCGGCGACCACAGCGACCTGAAGCCGTGGGAAGATGGCTATGCCGACGCAAGAAGCAGCTCGGCGAATGGCACATCGTGGTCGAAGGCTGGGAAGATACGTACGCTTCCTGGCTGCACGACGCGCAAATCAAGGTCGAGGTCGGCGACGATGTGGAGAACGCGCTGGAATCCGGCGCGCAGCTGCTGGAACGTTGGGCTGGCGCACGCGATTCCAAGCTGACCGCCGATGACAAGAAGACGCTGCGCGAAGCGGCGAAGGCCGTTGCCGACAAGTCGCTCGACGCGACCGCGCGTCTTGCCGCGGCGACCACCGACGCAATCGCAAGCCTGCACGAAACCAATCCGCTGCGTGACGGCCTGAGCGCGTCGAATCCGCAGCGCTTCCGCGTGGAACGTCCGAAGTCGAGCTTCGCCGCATGGTACCAGTTCTTCCCGCGTTCCGAAGGCGCGTATTTCGACGCGACGGCAAGATCGTGCAGGGCACGCTGAAGACGGCGCTGTCCGGCCTCGACCGCGCGAAGGCCGAAGGCTTCGACATCGTGTACCTGCCGCCGATCTTCCCGATTGGCGTGACCAACCGCAAGGGCCGCAACAATTCGCTGGTGGCCGGACCGTTCGACCCGGGCTCCCCGTTCGGCATCGGCTCCGAGCTGGGCGGCCACGACACCGTCGACCCGCTGCTCGGCACCATGGACGATTTCAAGGCGTTCTGCGATTACGCGCACAAGCTGGGTATCGAAGTGGCGCTCGACTTCGCGCTGCAGTGCTCGCCTGACCACCCGTGGGTCAAACAGCATCCGAACTGGTTCCGCACCAAGCCGGACGGAACGATCGCATTCGCCGAGAATCCGCCGAAGAAGTACCAGGACATCTATCCGATCGATTTCAACGCCGACATGGAAGGCATCGAGGCCGAGGTTGAACGCATCATGGACCTGTGGGTCAAGGCTGGTGTGACGATCTTCCGTGTGGACAATCCGCATACCAAGCCGGTGCGTTTCTGGCAGGACGTGATCGCCGCCGTGACGAAGAAGCATCCGGAGACGCTGTTCCTGGCCGAGGCGTTCACCCGTCCGGGCATGATGCGCGCGCTGAGCTATGCCGGCTTCACGCAGTCGCACTGCTACTTCCCGTGGCGCAACACCAAGGAGGAGCTTGAGGAGTATTTGGAGGAGACCAACGGCGACGGTGGTTTCTACCAGCACAACACCTTCTGGCCGTCCACGCCGGATATCATGACCGCCTACCTGCGCGACAACGGTATCGCCGGTCACGCGGTGCGCGCGGTGCTCGCCGCGATGGGCTCTCCGAGCTGGGGCATCTACAACGGCTATGAGCTGATCGAGAACAAGCAGCGTCCGGGCTTCGAAGAGCAGATCGACAACGAGAAGTACGAAGTCAAGGTGCGCGATTGGGACGAGGCCGACAAGTACGGCATCTCCGAGCTGCTCACCTCGCTCAACAAAATCCGTTCCGAGCATCCGGCATGCCGCAGCTACCACAACCTGCACGTCCTGCCGAGCGACGACGCGGGCGTGGTGGCGTTCCTGCGCCAGACCCCGGCCGAGCTTACCGGTACCGGCAAGCCGGATACGGTGATCGTGGTGGTGAACCTCGACGGCCACAACGCGCATCAGTCCATCGTCCACATCGAACTGCCCGACTTCGGTTTCGCCACCGACAAGCCGCTCAAGGTGCACGACGAGCTGACCGGACGCGAGTTCGAGTGGAGCTGGGACACTACGTTTCGCTGGCACCGTGGGCCGACGTGGCGCACGTGCTGACGGTGGTCGAGGACTGATTTTGGTCCGGCCTACTTACGACTGGATCCGATTGATTCGGCCGGATGGCTGGATTGATCGCAGCTGAATCGCAGCATATGAAAAGTGCGGGCAGTGCATATCTCATGCATTCCACCCGCACTTTTCATATATGCTCACCGTTTATGGCTGCTGAATCTCACCTGTCCGCAACCGACCCCAGAGAAAAACAGCGCATTCGGCGGCGGAGTGGCTGCTGCGGCAACCGTGAATCGCTTGCGATTCGGCATGCAGTGCCGACATGGCGCGAAAGCGGGTATTCTAAGTAACGAACTACTGCTGATCATTCGATCAAGGAGAAAACAATGGCAGAAACCTTCACGTCGTGGTGGAGATCCCGCGCGGTTCCAAGAACAAGTACGAAGTGGATCACGAGACCGGTCGCGTGTTCCTGGACCGTACCCTGTTCACCTCCATGGGCTACCCGGATGACTACGGCTACATCGACGGCACCCTGGGCGAGGATGGCGATCCGCTCGACGCTCTCGTCATGATCCCGAACTCCGTGTTCCCGGGCTGCGTGGTGGAATGCCGCGCCGTCGGCCTGTACCACATGGTCGACGAGGCCGGCGGAGACGACAAGGTGCTGTGCGTGCCGGCTGACGTGCGTTTCGACGACATCAAGGACGTCGACGACGTGTCCGAGTACCACAAGGCTGAAATCAAGCACTTCTTCGAGCAGTACAAGGCTCTGGAGCCGGGCAAGGAAGTCATGCCGGGCGATTACTGGACCGGTGCCGCTAAGGCCGAGGAGGAAATCGTCGCAGCCCGCAAGCGCCTCGCCGAGGCGTGAAGCTGACAGCGCGGTGCGCTGTCAGTAGCCGAAGTGAGCAGCTATGCTGCGAAGCCGCATGCGCAGCATGCGGAAGCGAGAAGTGAGTCGAAATAATTCCGACTCGACGATAGACGATAACAAGCCGCTCTTGTTTCAAGGGCGGCTTGTGCGTTATAGTGGTGGCTTGTAATTTACGGCATGCGAACAGTATTCGCTGAATTCAAAGCCCGCGGGACACCATCGATCCGCGTGCGGCAGTTCTGTGTCGGTACTCCTAGGCGTAGGCGGAACGCAATCCGTCGAGGCCCATCCCGTGGGGAGACCGGCGGGATGAACCTTTTCACCAGCTATGCTCATTCAGATTCTGCTTATTGGCGTGTCCGTGTCCATGGACGCGTTCGCCGTCTCCATCGGCAAAGGCCTGACCGTCAAGAAGCTGCGCGGTCTGGACGCGCTCAAAACCGCCCTGTGGTTCGGCGGATTCCAGGCGCTGTTCCCGCTGCTGGGCTATTTCGCGGCCAGCACGTTCAGCAAATACGTGACCGCCGTGGACCATTGGATCATTTTCGGCCTGCTCGCCCTAATCGGCGGCAATATGGTACGCGAGGCGTTCGAAGAGGACGAGGAGAACGCCAAGGAAACCCCTGAATTCGATTGGCGGCACATGTTGCCGCTCGCCGTGGCCTGCAGCATCGACGCCTTCGCCGTCGGCGTGAGCTTCGCTTTCATGACGCTCAACATTTGGCTGTCGGTGGTCATCATCGGCATCACCACCGGCCTGTTCTCCGCCGCCGGCCTGTATATCGGCCGCGTGTTCGGCTCGCGTTGGCAGAAGCCGGCGCAGATCGCAGGCGGCGTCGTGCTGATCCTCATCGGCCTGAAAGTGCTGTTCGAACATCTCGGCTTCCTCGGCTGACGCTACAGCCCACAGCAGCGCACGCAGCGCAACGGAAAAGCCCGCAATCGCAATGATTACGGGGCTTTTTTAAATACGTGAATTATGGCGATTACGCAACCGCCAAATCGTCAGAACGTCACGACGGCGAGCGCGGCGATGCCTACCACGGCACCGGCGATCATGACCGGCAGCATCGCGATGCCGATCCACGGATCGCGCGCGGTCGGTTCGGGGTCGGCGTCGCGATGCCAGAAGTACGAGCAGACGGCGACGCCACGATCACCAGCAGCACCACGACGAACGCGACCGTGCCAATCGCCTTCAGTACCGTCGGCAGGAAGCACCAGCCTGCGCTGGCGATCATCGCAACGCCTTCGACCACGCTGTGCGACAGCGAGCGGATGAGGTGCGTGCGGTTTTCGCGGGCCATCTGGCGTCCGAAGGAGATCACGATCAGCAGGATCAGCAGGCCGCCGACGCCGGCGATCCAGCCGTCCTCCATGGAGAAGTCCTTGCCGCCGGTCGCGTCGGCGGCGAAAATCGCCCGTCCGAGCGTCATCGTCGTGGCGCACACCACCGACAGCAGGCCGGCGATGACGGCGATCACGTGTCCGGCGGTGCCGTCGCGGAACGGGCTGAACACTACCAGCAGCGCGATCATCGCCAGCGATCCGATGATGGTGAACGGCACCACGGCGGGATTGGCGGAATCGCCGTATGCGATGCCGGGAACGAGCGCGAGCGCCACCAATACCACGTACGCGACGATCTGGATCGCCAATACTTTGCCGAAAGCGACCTTCGACGGGTTTTGCTGGGAAACGGCCTGCGGAGCGGTCATCTCGGACCCCCTTTTTATATTGTGGTCAATACGTATGCAATATGAATAAATGTAGCCGTATGTGTCCACATACTTCAGTTACAATCGATGAAACGCCGATAATACATTTTGCGTGTACAATCGCGGCATCAGTTTAGAACAAAAGGGAGCTGACGTGACGGATCTTACGCTTATGACGTTCGCTAGCGATCCAGCTACCGTTCTCCCCTCGTTGGCGCTGCTTTCCCACCGCGTGCGCGTGTTGCCGATGGATGCGGCCAGCCTGGTGAAAATGCCGGAGAACACCATTCTGTTTCTTGATGCGCGTGACGACCTGGCCACCGCCAAAACGCTGTGCCGTCTGATTCACGCGTCGGGACTGTCCACGCCGATCGTGCTCATTCTCACCGAGGGCGGCTTCACCGTGGTCAATTCGCAGTGGGGCATTGCCGATGTGGTGGTGGCTACGGCGTCCCCCGCCGAGGTGGAGGGGCGTTTGCGCCTGGTTTCCGAACGTGGCAACGCGCCGGTCAACGCGGCGTCCGGTTCGGGCGAGCAGGGCGTGCAGAACGAGGATGGTCTGATCCGTTCCGGCGATTTGGTGGTGGATACGAATGGCTATACGGCCAGTCTGCACGGCCATCCGATCGACTTGGCGTACAAGGAGTTCGAGCTGCTCAAGTATCTGGTGCAGCATCCGGGCCGCGTGTTCACGCGCGCGCAGCTGCTGCAGGAGGTGTGGGGCTACGACTATTACGGCGGCACCCGCACTGTGGACGTGCATATCCGTCGTCTGCGCGCCAAGCTGGGCGGCGAGTACGAGCATCTCATCGGCACCGTGCGCAACGTCGGCTATCGTTTCGATCCGCCGGAAGAGGATGAGCATGAGGCCGCGGCCAAGGATGCGGCTCACGGCGAGTCCGGCGAAAGCTGACTTTTTCTTGCGATCATTCCGTTGATGTTCGACGGGTTTCGTTTGTTTTCGTTGGCCTTTCGCTGATTTCCTGTTGTTTTTTGCTGATTTTCTGTCGTTTTTTTCGATGGATTTTCGCTGTTTTTGCCGATTGCGACGTTCCGCAGGTTTCCCGCGTTCGTCCGCATGCGAGGGGTAGGCTGGGAGGCATGCCTCGGGAATCGAAGAAGGCGCGGATCGCGCGCATGCATCAGGAATACGAGCAGTTGTGCGTGGAGATTCCCGATCCGAAATGCGCGTTGAACTTCAATTCTCCTTTCGAACTGCTGGTGGCTACGGTGTTGAGCGCGCAGACCACCGACAAGCGCGTGAACATGGTCACGCCGGAACTGTTCGGCGAATATCCCGGTCCGGCGGAGCTTGCCGCCGCGAATCCCGAGCACGTCGAGGACATCATCCGCACCATCGGCTTCTTCCGTACGAAAGCGCGCAATATCATCGGGCTGTCGCATGAGTTGTGCGTGCGATTCGGGGGCGAGGTGCCGGCCGATATGGCTTCGCTGGTCAGCCTGCCGGGCGTGGGCCGCAAAACCGCGAACGTGGTGTTGGGCAACGCGTTCGGCGTGCCCGGTTTTCCTGTGGACACGCATGTGATTCGTGTGACTGGGCGATTGCGGTGGCGGTCCGACTGGGCGAGCCCCTCCCCTGACCCGGTGGCCATCGAACGTGAGGTCACCGCCTGCTTCCCTCCCGAAGAATGGACCGATCTGTCTCACCGTTTGATATCGCATGGCCGTGCCATCTGCCATGCGCGAAAACCGGATTGCGCCGACTGCCCCTCAACGACACGTGTCCGGGCGCGTTCGCCGCGTGATTCCGACGCATGCCAGCCGCCACGCCGGCACTCCGTCGAATCGCACCCGGCCATCGGGCGTGTAGCACGCGTCAACTAGACTCGGGTGCATGGATGAAACGGGCGGAAACGTAATCTGAAAGCCGAGGCGACGCGCTGGCTGATCTTCTTCGGCGTCGCGCTCGTGCTCAGTGTGCTGCTGTGGCTGGGACTGTCGCTGACAGGCCGCAAGAATCCCATCACATCCTTCGACACGCTCGTCTCCGACTCGTCGGTGACCGTCGGCATCGAAGGCGACGCGCCGAAATCGCTTGACATCCGCACCGAACAAGGCACCGCCGTGGAGCAAGCGCTGCTCGGCAACGTATACGAAACGCTGGTGTCACGTAGCGAAACCAACAAGCTGCAGCCGGGAATCGCCAGCTCCTGGCAGGCTTCCGACGACGGTCTCACGTACACGTTCACGTTGAACGGCGGCATGACGTTCGCCAATGGGCACAAACTCGACTCGTCCGACGTGGTCTGGTCGCTGCAGAACGCCGTCAACAACCATTACGTGGGAGCCGACCAGCTTGGTGATCTGAAGGAAATCACCAATCCCAATGCGAATACGGTGGTCATCACGCTCGCCAAGCCGAATCCGCGGCTGTTGCGCGCGCTGGCCGGCCGTGCAGGCATCGTGTACGACGCGGAAAGCAAAACCAACTATGCGAAATCGGCGGTCGGATCGGGACCATTCACCGTGTCAACCGCGGACCAATCGCAAATCGTGCTGCAACGCAACGACTCGTATTGGGGCAAAAAAGCCGCATCATCGCAAGTGACGCTCTACTACTACGCCAACGAGGAATCCATGGCCGATGCCATGAAAGCCGGCAAAATCAGCATGGCGCTGCCGCTGAGCGCTTCAACCGCCTCGGAACTGGGCAAAACCAACGGTATTACCGCGGACAGCGGCATCAGCTTCGACAAGGTGATGCTCGCGTTCAACAACGACAACAACAGCCCCTTCTCCGACGAGCAGATCCGCAAGATGACGCGATACGCCATCGATGCGAAGACCATCGCCAAGAACGCGCCCGACGCGTACGCGCCGCTGGGAGGGCCGATCAGCCCGCTGGAAGACGGGTATGAGGACCTGAGCGGCCTGTACCCCTACAACCTTGAACAGGGGCAACGGATGCGCACGTATTTCGGAGTGAACTACATCGCGCCAATCGACATTCTGGTGCCGAAGGAATACGAAAGCATCGGCAACGACGTGAAAACCGCCATCGAAAACCTCAATATCAACACCAATCTGGAAGTGCTCGATTCCGCCGCGGACGTGACGGAACGCATGACGCCGGCACCTATAACATCGCGCTGACCACCATGAGCGACGAAGGTGACGCAAGCGTCTTCGATAACGGCCAGTCCGTGTTCCATTTCGAGAACGGCGACGCGCAGCAGGCTTACGCCAATGCCATGGCCGCGACCAACGACAACGATTATCAGGCCCGCATGCGCGATTACGCGCGCGCCGTCAGCGAGAACGCGGCCAGCGACTGGCTGTACACGCGCAAGAGCTTCCTTGCCGTTTCCGATGGGCTGCAGGGGTATCCGAAGAATCTGACCGATCGTCTGCTGCCGTTGAACAGATTGACGCTGCACTGATTTTTCCACGGTTTTTTATGTGGATTTTCCGCGATTTGCATGCGATTCCGGCATTCGGTTCGGCGGAAGTCGGCACCATGGCAGTTGTCACATTCGCTTTCTAGACTAGCGACTATGACTGAAAGCCAAGATAACACCATCAACGCGAACCTCACGCCGCTGCCCGACAAGGTCGGCGTGGACGGTCTCGAAGACAAGTGGCGCGGAGTCTGGGACGAGAGCGGAGTCTACAAGTTCCAGGGCACCCGCGACCGTAAGGCCGTTTATTCCATCGATACCCCGCCGCCCACCGTTTCGGGCCACCTGCACGTCGGCCACGTATTCTCCTACACGCACACCGATGTGATCGCACGTTTCAAGCGCATGAACGGCTACGACGTGTTCTACCCGATGGGCTGGGACGACAACGGCCTGCCGACCGAACGCCGTGTGCAGAACTATTACGGCGTGCGCGTGGACACTTCCCTGAAGTACGATCCGAATTTCGTGCCGCCGTTCGAGGGTACGGACGGCAAGAAGATCGACGCCAAGGACCAGGTGCCGATCTCCCGTAAGAACTTCATCGAGCTGTGCGAAAAGCTCACCGCCCAGGACGAGAAGCAGTTCGAGGCGCTGTGGCGTTCCCTCGGCCTGTCCATCGACTGGTCGCAGACCTACCACACCATCGGCGAGCATCCGCAGCGCGTGGCCAGAAGGCGTTCCTGCGCAACCTGGCCCGTGGCGAAGCGTATCAGAAGGACGCTCCGGGTCTGTGGGACGTGACGTTCCAGACCGCAGTGGCCCAGGCCGAACTGGAATCGCGCGAATATCCGGGCTTCTACCACAAGGTGGCGTTCCGTTTCGAAGACGGCACCCCGATCTACATCGAGACCACCCGTCCGGAACTGCTGGCCGCCTGCGGCGCGCTGATCGCGCACCCGGACGACGAGCGTTACAAGCAGTATTTCGGCCAGTACGTCTACTCCCCGCTGTTCCACGTGAAGGTGCCGATTCTGGCGCATAAGGCGGCGGAAATGGACAAGGGCGCCGGCATCGCCATGTGCTGTACGTTCGGCGACGTGACCGACGTCGAATGGTGGCGCGATCTGAACCTGCCGCTGCGTTCCATCATCCAGCGCAACGGCCGCATCGTCATGGACACCCCGGATTGGATCGAATCCGAGGAAGGCAAGCGTATCTTCCAGGAGACCGCCGGCAAGACCACGTTCTCCGCACGTAAGATCATCGTCGACGAGCTGCGCGCTGCCGGCGATCTGGACGGCGAACCGACCCCGACCAAACGTATGACGAACTTCTACGAGAAGGGCGACAAGCCGCTCGAAATCGTCACCTCCCGCCAGTGGTACCTGAAAAATGGCGGCACCGACGAGAAGCTAAACGCCGAACTCATCGCACGCGGCAAGGAACTGAACTTCCACCCGGACTTCATGCGTGTACGTTACGAGAATTGGGTGCATGGCCTCAACGGCGATTGGCTGATCTCCCGTCAGCGCTTCTTCGGCGTTCCGTTCCCGCTGTGGTACCCGGTGAAGGAGGATGGCACCGCCGATTACGACCATCCGATCACCCCGAGCGAGGACCGTCTGCCGATCGACCCGACCGACGATGTGCCGGAAGGCTACACCGAGGACCAGCGTGACGTGCCGGGCGGCTTCACCGCCGAGCCGGACATCATGGATACCTGGGCCACTTCCTCCCTCACTCCGCAGATCGTGACCCGCTGGGAGGAGCCGGGCGAAGAGAACCAGGCCATTTTCAACGCCACCTTCCCGATGGACCTGCGTCCGCAGGGTCAGGACATCATCCGCACCTGGCTGTTCTCCACCATGGACCGTGCGCACTTGGAGAACAAGTGCCTGCCGTGGGCCAACACCACGCTGTCTGGCTGGATCCTCGATCCGGACCACAAGAAGATGTCGAAGTCCAAGGGCAACGTGGTCGTGCCGGACAAGCCGATCAAGCAGTTCGGCGCCGACGCGGTGCGTTACTGGGCCGCCGCCGCCCGTCTGGGTCTGGATGCCACGTACGACGAAGGCCAGATGAAGATCGGCCGCCGTCTTGCCATCAAGCTGCTCAACGCCACCAAGTTCGCGCTGGCCATCGGACGTGAGGACGAGAACCATCACGTGGGCGCTCCGGCAGTCGCCGCATGGAACCCGGCCGACGTGACCGAGCCGATCGACCGTTCCGCGATGTCCAAGATGGCCGCCGTGGTCCGCGAAGCCACCGACGATCTCAACAACTACGAGCATTCCAAGGCTCTGGAAGTCATCGAGAACTACTTCTGGCAGTTCTGCGACGACTACATCGAGCTGGTCAAGAACCGCGCCTACGGCACCGCCGATTCCACCGGCAACGTGCCGAGCGAGGCCGCGGTGAAGTCCGCACGCACCACGCTGGGCCTGGGTCTTGATGCGTTCGCGCGCCTGCTGGCCCCGTACCTGCCGTATGCCACCGAAGAAGTGTGGAGCTGGATGCATGAGGGCGAAGGCTCCGTGCACCGCGCAGCATGGCCTGTGGCCGACGTGTACGCGGCCGCCGCCGGCGACGCATCCGCCGATCTGCTTGCTCATGCCGGTGAGGCTCTGGCCGCGCTGCGTGGCATCAAGTCGAAGGCCAAGGTTTCGATGAAGACCCCGATCTTGTCTGTGACGCTTGCCGTTGCCGACGATGTGCGCGGGTCCATCGAGGCCGCGCTGGGCGATATCGCCGAAGCTGGTCGCGTGACCGGACCGATCGCCTTCACCGCACCGCTGCCGCCGAGGGTGAGGACGAGGCCGCCGATGTGACAGTCGCCGAAAGCGAGCTAGGCGAACCGCCGGCCAAGAAACCGAAGAAGTGAGTCTCTGAGGTGAGCCGCCAGCGGCTTTTGTAGCGCAGCCGCTCACTTCACCCACATACGAGGGGCCTTTCCTTTGCATGAAGGAGAGGCCCCTCGTATATCCCGTCACTGTCTGCAACTAACCGTGCCCCCTTTTGCTCATATTCAGTCAAAATCGCGGGAAAAATGCTTTCGTGAGCGAAAAGGGGTATAAATCGCAGGCAAAACGGTCGAAATCATATCCCCTTTTGCTCACGTCCGTGCAGAATCGCCCTAAATCGCAAGACGTGCGCGCATAGAACCGTCCTTATCCCGTTCTCGGCTGTTCTCAGCGTACATTCCTGCCCCTGCGCACAAACCCGTACGCGAAAAATGGTTTTTATGGGCGTAATCTCAACGAATGCACAAGCGGAGGCGGAAATCGCAATCAAAAACCCCGAAACGCACCACGTAAGCGACGGAGCACTATCGGATTTAGCGCATCGCACAAACCGCGTGCTCTACAGCACCGGAACGGACAGGAGGTACTGCGGGCCAGCGGACGAATTTCCGGAACCGTTCCCACCCAATCCAGCCTGCAGCGCATCGTCGAAAACTTCCGCAGCGGCGGCCAATTCGACCGTCTCGTCAATCAAATCGCCATTATCCGGCGTGAAACCGGTTTTCGCCAAGCCATAGCCGGCAACCGGCAACGAACTGGACATCGAATCGGCGGAAGAAGAGGAATCGGAACCGCTGTTCTTCGAAGAGCCGTCCACTCCCCCGACTTTCGCCACATTCTTCGACGTGGTGTCCGCTGCGGCGCCGAACGACGGGCGTAGTCCGCCCGCGTAGCTCATCACATCATCCATGCTGATGGCGTTCTTGTCATCGACCAAGCTGGTCGAATCGGCGGTGTTGTTCTTCGCCTGCGCGCGTTCGGCCTTGCGTTGCGCACGGGACCGCCGTTTCTCGGCTTTCGCGCACAACGATTGGCTGGCGGAGGCGGAACGCAACGTGTCCAGCACAGAAGCGTCATCGGCAGCGCCCGATTCGGACGTGTCGTCATCCGAATCCAGCTGGTCGGCGAATCGCAGCACGATCTGGTGGAATGCGCTGGCCTGTCCGGTGTGCTCGCTGGCGTCCGCCAACGCGGTCATCGCCGCGGACACCTTGTCGGACGCGGTTTTGAGCTTCTCATTGTCTTTGATGCCGGCACGCACGTCGGCGATCGCTTGGGTTTCGTAGCTGCCAGCCGTGCCTGCGGTGGCGCCCAGTTCCTTAAGCCGAGCCGTGTATGCGTCGGTGAAATCCATCGAATACGGGATCATGGCCGCGGACAGCTGCGATTGGCCGGCACTGTAGTCTTTGGAGCCGCGCTGTTGTTCCTCGCCGGCGCGCTTGGTGAGCTCGTTCACCAAGCCGGATGTGCCGCGCTGTTCGATGGTGCGAATCACCTCGTCGACGGCGTCGGCCGCGCCGATATGCCGGTATGCGGCGCTCACGTCGTTGACGGCGTTGGCCAGGTCTGCCACGGATTTAGCTACGGAGGTATCGCCGTTCAGTTCGGACGCGGTGCCGAGAATGGCGGGAAGCTGTGTGGCGTTGCCAATCGAACCGGACAGATGCGTGGTGTATGAGCCCACGTACGCGTCGATGTAGCCGTCGAACGCCTGATCGTGCGCTTTGGAACGTACGGCGATGGTCTGTTTGGCAAGCGCTTTCTCGTTGTCTCTGAGCTGTTCCAGTTGGGCGATGAGCTTGCGGTTGCGTTGCGAGCCGACGTTGGTCAGACCGTCCACCAAGGTGGTTGCGCGCTTGGTCAGGTCAGGCAGTGATTGCTGAACGTTGCCTTCCACCGCGGCGATGGACAGTGAGCTCATGGTGAAGTGCTTCGCCGTCACGTAGGCGTTGAAGGTCAGGTCCTCGCCCGGTTTGCCGACCGCAGCCACCAGGGTCGAGGTGTTGTCGGATGAGACGAGCACGCCGTCATCGGCGGTCACGTCACTGCCGACGCGTCCGGGAATGGTGAAGGCGACGATTGGCGTCAGATTGGCGGTCACGTCGGGTTTCGTGACATGCAGGGCGATGCGTATGCCGATCATGCCGGAAGCGTCGGAAACGTCGGAAACGCTTACGTCGGGCCCGTTGAGGGTGAAGGAGGCGGATATTTTCCACGGCAATGCGACAACGCCTTTGGGAACGCGTTTCGACGTGGAGGATCCGCTGTTGGTCAGGAAAAGGCGGCCTGGTTTGTCGATGGAGGTGTAGGCGCTCATCACGTCATCATGCGATGCATCGGCCGCGTACTGCCCATTCTGTTGCAAGGCCGATATCGCGTCGTTCACGCCGACTGCCGCGACGGGAGCGGCGGTGATGACGGCGACCGCGATCGCCGCGGCAAGCGGGCGTCGGGCACCGGATGGACGGTTCGCGGTGGCGTGGCGCATGCCGGACCTCTCAATCGCAATCGAAACAACTTTCCAAGGCATTTAATGTAGTGCCCGGCATGCCCGTCGGCAATGGACGTTCGCGCGGGGCGCGCGGAAAACGGACGGCTCAGGCGAAAACGTCGAGTACGCCCGGGTCTCCCCCGTTTTCGGCGATGCGCTTGTGGCGGCGCTTGGCCTCGGTCACCACGAATTCGCGGTACATTTCGGCGATTTCCGGATCCAGTCCGGCTTCGTCGGCAATGCGATGCAGACGCTCGATCTGGGCATGTTCACGCTGGTAATCGGCCGGCGCGAAGCCCGCACGCGCCTTGAGCACACCCACCTGCGACGTGTATTTGAACCGTTCCGCCAGCAGCGAGACGATGGCGCGTCGACGTTGTCTATCGATTGGCGCAGCGAGGCGATTTTAGCCACCACATCGGCCACTTCGGGGTTGTTCTGCGCGGTGCGCGCGTCGATGATGGTTTCGGATTCGGTTTCTTCTTCTGGCCGAAGCCAGTCATGTTCGCTGTCGCTCATGGGTATAAGCCTACCGCGCACCCTACCGCGGCATCTGCCGAACAGCGGTCACTTCGCGAAGTAACGCTGCAGCACGATGGTGGTTTCGGTGCTGACCGACACCGTGCGATGGATGAGGTTCAACAGCTCTTCGAGCTTGCTGGGCGATTCGACGCGAACGGTGAGCATGAAGCTGGGCGAACCGGCGACGGAATCGCAGGACATGATGCCGTCGATGTTTTTGAGCTTGTCTGGAATCTCGGCTTCCTGGGAGTAATCGATGGGCGTGACCGCGATGTAGGCGTTCACCGCAAGGCCGCGGCGCTCGTCGTCGATAACCGCCTTGTAGCCGCGGATCACGCCGCGACGCTCAAGCTTCTGCACGCGCGACTGCACGGCGGACACGGACAGGCCTGTCACCTCGGAAAGGTGGGACAGCGTGGCTCGGCCATCCTTTTCAAGCATGTCGAGGATTACGCCATCGGTCGCGTCGAGCTGGCTCGCAACCGTACGTGCGTCTACCGGACCATTGTCACTGTTGGTCATTCATACCCCTTTTCCAACAATCCACTGCACTGGCCGCAATCGACCGTCCCCACTGCAGTTCCATGTTCTTTTTCTTCCTTACCATACCCACTACCGCGCACATACCGTCGCGGAATCGCCGCAGTTTATCCGGACGGCGCAACGCTGTCATGAAATATCTTTGTTTTATTTAGCTCATACCCCCATATCGACCATATATTTTTTCCCCATTTATCTTTTCTCGTCGTATTTTTACCTATTTTTTAATTGACAACGTTGTCCAAAAAATGGTCAATTTCACGAAATTCGTCGAAACGTACGCATAGGAAAGGGGCTACACGGCGATTGCCATGCAGCCCCTCAAACCTTCAGATTCGCTTGCAGCCGACGACTCAGTTGCCGTTGGTGGCGTTGCCGCTCTGCTGGATGAGCGACGCCATGAAATCGCGGTTGGTCGCTGTCTTCTTCAGGCGTGGCACGAGCGTCTGGTAGGCCTGTTCCGGCTCGAGGCCGCCCAGCAGGCGACGCAGACGGTAGATGATCGGCAGTTCCTGCGGATCGGTGATGAGCTCCTCGCGGCGGGTGCCGGAGGCGTTCACGTCGATGGCCGGGAACAGGCGCTTGTCGGCGAGCTCACGGCTCAGGCGCAGTTCCATGTTGCCGGTGCCCTTGAATTCCTCGAAGATCACCTCGTCCATCTTGGAACCGGTTTCCACCAGCGCGGAGGAGATGATGGTCAGGGAGCCGCCGTTTTCGATGTTGCGGGCGGCGCCGAAGAACTTCTTCGGCGGGTACAGCGCCTGCGCGTCCACACCACCGGACAGGATGCGACCGGAGGCCGGCGCGGCGATGTTGTAAGCGCGGGCCAGACGGGTCATGGAGTCGAGCAGCACCACCACGTCCTGGCCGAGCTCCACGAGACGCTTGGCGCGTTCGATGGCCAGTTCGGCGACGGTGGTGTGGTCGGAGGCCGGACGGTCGAAGGTGGAGGAGATGACCTCGCCCTGCACCGTGCGTTCCATGTCGGTGACTTCCTCCGGACGTTCGTCCACGAGGACGACCATCAGGTGGACTTCCGGATTGTTGGTGGCGATCGCGTTGGCGATGTTCTGCAGGGTGATGGTCTTGCCGGCCTTCGGCGGGGACACGATCAGGCCACGCTGGCCCTTGCCGATCGGCGCCACGATGTCGATGAGGCGGCCGGTGAGCTTGTTCGGCGTGGTCTCCTGCTTCAGGCGTTCCTGCGGATACAGCGGGGTGAGCTTGCTGAACTGCGGACGATGCTGCGCTTCCTCGACGCTCATGCCGTTGATGGAGTCGATGGACTGCAGCGGCACGAACTTCTGACGCTGGTTGCGACGTTCGCCTTCACGCGGGGCGCGGATGGAGCCGTGCACGGCGTCGCCCTTGCGCAGGCCGTACTTCTTGACCTGGCCCATGGAGACATACACGTCGTTCGGTCCCGGCAGGTAGCCGGACGTACGCACGAACGCGTAGGAGTCGAGCACGTCGACGATGCCGGCGACCGGCACGAGGTCTTCCTTCGGCTCGTCGCGATGCTGGTCGCGGTCGGCGCGATCCATACGATCGTTGCGCTGGTCGCGGTCGGCGTTGCGGTCCATGCGGTCGGCGCGATCGTTACGGTCGTTGCGATCATTGCGATCGCCCCTGCCGCGACGCTCGTCACGCTCGTCGTAATCGCGGTCACGGCCACGCATACGGCGGCCACGGCGATCGTTGCGTCCACGGCTGTGACGGTATTCGTTGTCTTCGGTCTCGTCGCGACGCTTATCATCGTCGGCGTCTTCCTGCGACGGCAGCGTGGCGAGGATGTCATCAAGGTCGCGCACGACGTCTTCGCTCTTCGGCCCGTCCGCCACGCGACGGCGGCGACGCGGCTCGAAATCGTCCCTACGGTCGTCATCACGACGGCGACGGCGGTCATCCTGCTTCGGAGCGGCATCGTCAAGGCCCAGTTCGGCGAGCAGGTCGGCGCCGGCTTCGGCGTCACGATGGCGACGACGCTTCGGCGCTTCATCGTTCGGCTTCAACGCGTCCACCGCTGCCACGGCATCCGCGACTTCGGAGGATTCCGCGGACTTGGCCTGCTTGGCACGGACGGGGCGTTCCTCCTGCTTGGCTTCATCGGCCTTCTTGTCCTTTGCCGATTTGACCTCAGCGTCTGCGGCGGGAGCGGACTTTGGCGCGCGCACGGTGACGCCGGCCGGAGCCTGGCCGCCGGAACGGGCGGCTTGAAGTGTTGCGATCAGTTCGGTCTTGCGCATGGTGGAGACACCACGAAGTCCCATCTGCTTGGCGAGCTCCTTGAGCTCGGGCAGTTTCATATCATCGAGATTAGGCTTGTTGCCACTGGTAGTTGCCTTTCCTTGGCTTCCACAGGCATGCGCCCGCGACAGCTGTAAAAAAAGAATTGCGGAAAATTTCCGTCGAATGAAAAGTCCGCCGCGAAACATCGCGGTTTTGAACTGTCCTAACCATACAACGCAACCCAGACCAACGCGAAGCGGGCACGCGCGGTCCGCCCGTGCGGTCCGCGCACCGCGCAATCGCAATGAAAATCGCAATGAAAAAGCCCATGCCAAAAAGCATGGGCTTGATCAAAGTTACGCTGCGAAAAATAAATAACGCGTGCGAAGACGACCGTCTGAGGCCGAAGGCGTACAAAGGTACGTCGAGCGCCGGAGAAAGGGCGTATGCGCACGCGTATTTATTTTTCTACTTTTCTTCGTGGTAGGACTTGTCAGTGTTGACCGACCACACGTTGTCTTTCGACGTTTCGCCGCTCTTGATGTCCTTGACGGCTTCGATGGCGGTGGCCATGGAGTGGTCCATGTTGTTGTAACGGTGCTGTCCGTTACGGCCAACGCAGTACAGGTTGCCGAAGGAGTCGAGGTAGTCGACGAGTTCGGGCATGCGGTCGTAGGTGTCGAAGTAGGCCGGGTAAGCCTTCTTGACGCGTTCGCGGTGGGAGTCGAGCACGTCCTGCGGGCCGTTGATGACCTGCATGCGGGTGAGCTCCTGGATGGCGAACTTGGTGGCTTCCTCGTCGGTCATGTTCCAGAAGGAGTCGCCTTCCTCGCAGAAGTATTCGAGACCGATCCACACGGTGTTGTCGACGTCCTTGACCAGGTACGGGCTCCAGTTGTTGAAGATCTGCAGACGGCCGACCTTGTAGCCCGGATCCTGCACGTAAATCCAACAATCCGGCACGATCGGCGGGTTGCCGAGGGTCGGAATGTCGGTGGTGTTGGTCAGGCGCAGGTGCTTGACGAGCAGGCCGACGGTGACGAAATCGCGGTACGGCAGGCCGTTGGCGATTTCGGTCATATCCTTCGGAGCCGGCTGGTCGGAGGCGTCCACGGCGTTGACAAGGTCCTTGACCGGCATGGAAGAAATGAAGTCGTCCGCGGCCATTTCGGTGCGGTTGCCTTCGGAATCCTCGTACACGACGGATGCGATCTTGCCGTCCTTCTGGCGAATTTCCACCACATTGGCGTCGGTGATGACCTTCACGCCGGCGGCTTCGCAGTTGGATTCGACGGTTTCCCACAGCTGGCCCGGGCCGAGCTTCGGATACCAGAATTCCTCGATGAGGGAGGTTTCGACTTCGGAGTTGTCGCGCTTCTTCGGCAGGAGCTTCTGGAAGGCGTTCTTCAGCACGCCCATGATGCTCAGGCCCTTGACGCGCTGTGCGCCCCAGTCGGCGGAGATTTCGGACGGGTGACGGCCCCACAGCTTCTCGGTGTAGCCCTCGAAGAACATGGAGTAGAGCTTACGGCCGAAACGGTTGATGTAGAAGTTCTCCAGGTTGGTTTCCGGCAGCTTGTGCACCATGGACTTCAGGTAGCTGAAGCCGGCGACCATGGTGAGCTTGAAGCCCATGGCCTTCAGGGTGTTGGCGCTCAGGGAAATCGGGTAGTCGAGGAAGTGGCGGTTCCAGTAGATGCGGGACACGCGGTGGCGCTTGAGCATCACCTTGTCTTCGATTTCCGGATCCGGGCCGCCCGGCTCCATATCATGCTCGCGGTGGAGCTTCTTGTCATCATAGCTGGGTGCGCCCTGCAGCGGCAGAACGTCCTTCCACCAGTCCATGATGCGGTCGTCCTTCGAGAAGAAGCGGTGGCCGCCGATATCCATACGATTGCCGTCATGCTTGACGGTGCGGGAGATGCCGCCGAATTCGCGGGTGGCTTCCAGCACGGTCACGTCGTACTGTTCGGAGCCACCGTCCTTGACGAGCTCCCAAGCGGCAGTCAGGCCGGCAGGGCCGCCACCGATGATGACCACGGATTGCTTTTGCGTCACTTTGAAGTCTCCTTACAAACAAAATCGAAGATATTCTACCCGAAGGTAGGGAAACGCACAGCGCACCTGTGCGCATGCACACAAAATCACCGCCAAGTCCGACAGCAATCGCCCTGATAGAAGGAAAACCAGCCGTACGGCTTCCGCCGAAGACTGGTTTTCCGTAGGTCTGCTACATGCTGTCGGGAATGTCGATGTCGGTTTCTGCACTTCCTCGACGTTCACGTCCTTGAACGTGACGATGCGCACGTTCTTGACGAAACGGCTGGAACGGTAGACGTCCCACACCCACGCGTCGGTCAGCCGCACGTCGAAGTAGACGTCCTGGCCGGCGGAACGCACGTTGAAATCGACCTTGTTGGCCAGATAGAAGCGGCGCTCGGTCTCCACAACGTAGGTGAACAGTTTGATGACGTCGCGGTATTCCTTGTATAGGGACAGCTCGGCGTCGGTTTCGTAGTTGTCGAGGTCCTCGGCGCTCATCGTCTGCCTTCCGTGTCGCGCTTGCGGCCACGTCCAAGCGTGCGCCACCAAGCATCCTTCGAGGTTTTGCGCTCATCCGAGCTGTACGGCCAGTTGTTGTCGGCATCGCCGGCCTTCTGGTCCGTCTTCGCCGTTCCGGATGCTTCGTTCGGCTGCGATTCCTGCGATGGCGCGGCAGACGTCTCGTCGGCGGAGGTCTGCGCCGTGTCTCCACTCTGGCCTGCCGCTGCGGCATCGTCCGCATCGCCCTTATGTACGAAGTTGAGTTGGATGGCGATCGAGTGTTCGCGGGCGCTCAACGCCTCCTTGACGCCCGGATTGTCTTCGATCACGTGCATGCCGAACGCGTCGAGCGAGCGGATCGGGTCGAATTCGTCGACGAGCGTGTCCATGACGATGAGGTCCTGGTAACGGTTCTCCGACGCGTTCCACAGGGCATCGCGCGAACGGCCGGACGGCACGAAGCCGAGCGACTGGTAGACGGATACGGAACGCGTGTTCTGTTCCGGCACGGCCACCCAAATGCGGTGCATGCCGAGGCCCGCCGGTTCCGGCGCGAAGCCGTACGTCATCACGCGGGGCATGATGTCTCGCGAGTAGCCGCGGCCGCGGTAGTCCTTGCCGAGCACCACTTGGATGCGGGCGGAACGTGCCCAGCCGTCGATGTCGATGAGGAAGATCATGCCGATCACGTTGTCGGAAGAGGCCGCGTCAAGCTCGCCGTCGCCGTCATGGTCGGCTTCGGTGACGATGGACCATGCGATGGTACGACGAGATTCCGGATCCCCCACGCCGGATTCGTTCGATTTTTCGCCATTGGACCATGCCACGGAACGACGCACCCACGCGTTCACAGCGCCACGTTCGGCTACGCGGTCCTTGCCGGTGATGCCGGATGCGCCGACGTACGCCTCAATGACCTCCATGCGTGCGATGTCGTCGATGGTGGCGGGGCGCAAGTGCACCATCTCGCCCTTGATGGGCGGAATGACGATGCGTTCCGGCAGTTCCCTCGCCCGCTGGTCCGTCGTCTGTTCCTTCGCTGTGGTTTCAGCGTACTCTGACATGATTATCGTTCCCTATGTTTCTCAGCGCGGTCCCTCGCCGCACCCATACCGACGGTATTGTACCCGACTGAACGCCAGCTGGGAGTTTTGTTAGGCAAAATCCCCGTGAAACCTCCCCCAGCCGACGCGTGAATCGTACGAAAAGGCATGTAAAAGCAGATAAAAAGCAACAAAATGCAGAAAGGCGTGCGTTTTTACGATTCCTCTCATCGCAAAAAAAACGCACGCCTTTCGATGCCATCAATCAGGCAACGTTCGGCAATCGCCGGAACGTCACTTGATCTTGCCCATCACGATCTTGGTGACGGCCTTCGCGTCGGCCTGGCCGCGGGTGGCGCGCATGACGGCGCGATGATCGCGCCCATCGGCTTCATGTTGCCGCTCTTGAGCTTCTCGACGATGTCCGGGTTGGCCGCGAGTGCCTCGTCGACGGCCTTTTCGAGCGCGCCGTCGTCGGAAACGACCTGGAAGCCGTGCTTCTTGACGACCTCGTCCGGAGTGCCTTCGCCGGCGAGCACGCCTGCGACGGTCTGCTTGGCGAGCTTGTCGTTGAGCTTGCCGTCGGCGATGAGCTTCTCGACCTCGGCGACGTCGGCCGGGGTGATCGGCAGCTCTTCAAGGCTCACGCCCTTGTTGTTGGCTTCGCGGGACAGCTCGCCCAGCCACCACTTCTTGGCGCCTGCGGCGGAAGCGCCGGCCTTGACGGTGTCCTCGAGCAGGTCCAGAGCGTCGGCGTTGAGCACGTCGCGCATCTCCAGATCGTTGAAGCCCCACTCGCCCTTCAGGCGGTTGCGGCGCTCACGAGGCATTTCCGGCATCTGGGCCTTCATCTCCTCGATGTGCTCCTTGGTGATGTGCAGCATCACCAGATCCGGATCCGGGAAGTAACGGTAGTCGTCGGCGTCGGACTTCACGCGGCCGCCGGCGGTGGTCTGCGAGGCCTCGTCCCAGTGACGGGTCTCCTGCAGAATCTCGCCGCCTTCGGAAAGGATGGCGGCCTGGCGGCGGATCTCGTACTGGATAGTCTTCTCGATGCCACGGAACGAGTTCACGTTCTTGGTTTCGGAACGGGTGCCGAACGGATCGGACGGGCTGTTGCGCAGCGACACGTTCACGTCGGCGCGCATGTTGCCCTGCTCCATGCGGGCATGGGAGATGTTCAGCGCACGCACGATGTCGCGGATGGCGCGCATGTAGGCGCCTGCGATTTCGGGGGCGCGGTCTCCTGCGCCTTCAATCGGCTTGGTCACGATTTCGATCAGCGGCACGCCGGCGCGGTTGTAGTCGACCAGCGAGTGATCGGCGCCTTCGATACGGCCGTCAGCGCCACCGACGTGGGTGTTCTTGCCGGCGTCGTCTTCGATGTGGGCGCGCTCGATCGGCACACGGAAGATGGTGCCGTCCTCAAGCTCCACGTCGAGGTAGCCGTTGCCGTTGGTCGGCTTGTCATACTGCGAGATCTGGTAATCGCGCGGCATGTCCGGGTAGAAGTAGTTCTTACGGGCGAACTGGCTCCATTCGGCGATTTCGCAGTGCAGGGCGAGACCCAGCTTGATCGCGTAATCGACGGCGGTCTTGTTGACCACCGGCAGGGAGCCCGGCAGGCCGAGGCTCACCGGGGTGAGCTGGGTGTTCGGCTCGCCGCCGAAGTGGACTTCGGCCGGGCAGAACAGCTTCGTGGTGGTGGACAGCTCCACGTGGGTTTCCAGACCGATGACCGGGTCGAACTTCTTGACGGCATCGGCGTACTTCATCAACTTTTCAGCCATTTTGTTTTCTTTCCTCCGATGCTTCCTACTTGTCCAGTCCGTCGAGCCACGGGGTCTTCAGGGACTGCCAGATCGGGCCGTTCCAGCTTTCCTCGAGGGCCGCTTCGAGAGCGGCGGCGGGCTTGTACATGACCTCGTCGCGCTGCTGCGGGGCGAGGAACTGGAAGCCGACCGGCAGGCCGTCGTCGCTCAGGCCGGCCGGGATGCTCATTGCCGGCACGCCGGCGAGGTTGGCCGGAATGGTGGTGATGTCGATGGCGTACATGGCCATCGGGTCCTCGGTCTTCTCGCCGAACTTGAAGGCGGTGACCGGGCTGGTCGGGCCGACGAGCACGTCGACCTTTTCGAAGGCCTTCTTGAAGTCGTCGATGATCAGGGTGCGGACTTTCTGCGCGGAGCCGTACCAGGCATCGTAGTAGCCGGCGGACAGGGCGTAGGTGCCGAGGATGATACGACGCTTGACTTCGTCGCCGAAGCCGGCCTCACGGGTGTAGGCCATCATGTTGGCGGCGGTCTGCGGAACGCCTGCCGGCGGCATGACGCGCAGGCCGTAGCGCATGCCATCGTAACGGGCCAGGTTGGAGCTGACCTCGGACGGCATGATGATGTAGTAGGCGCCGAGGGAGTACGGCAGGTGCGGCAGGGACACTTCGATGACCTCCGCGCCCATTTCCTCAAGCTTCTTGACGCCTTCGTTGAAGCGGGCCATGACGCCCGGCTGGAAGCCTTCGCCGCCGAGCTCCTTGATCAGGCCGACCTTGAGGCCCTTCAGATCGCGCTTCATGCCTTCGCGGGCTGCGGCGACCATCGGACGCGGGCCTTCCGGAATGGAGGTGGAATCGCGCTTGTCGTGTCCGCCGATCACTTCCTGCAGCAGGGCCGAGTCGAGCACCGTACGGGAGCACGGGCCGATCTGGTCGAGCGAGGAGGCCATGGCGATCGCGCCAAACGGGAGACGCCGCCGTAGGTCGGCTTGACGCCGACGGTACCGGTCAGCGAGCCCGGCTGGCGGATGGAGCCGCCGGTGTCGGTACCCAGGGCGAGCGGAGCTTCGAATGCGGCCACTGCGGCTGCGGAACCGCCGCCGGAACCGCCCGGCACGCGCTCGGTATCCCACGGATTGTGGGTGGTCTGGTAGGCGGAGTGCTCGGTGGAGGAGCCTTGCGCGAATTCATCGAGGTTGGTCTTGCCCAACAGCGGCATGCCCGCGGCCTTGAGCTTCTCGATGACGGTGGCGTCGTACGGCGGCACCCAGCCTTCGAGGATCTTGGATGCGGCGGTGGTTTCGATGCCCTTGGTGACAATCATGTCCTTGATGGCGATTGGCACGCCGGCGAGTTCCGGCATCTGCGCCTTGTCCTCATCGGACTTGGCGTCGAAGGCGTCGGCCTGTTCGAGGGCCCGGTCGGCGGAGACCTTCAGGAAGGCCTTGACGCTCGGTTCGGCGGATTCGATGACCGCAAGGTGGGCTTCGACCAGCTCACGGCTGGAAACTTCCTTGGCCTTGATCTTGGCCGCCATCTCGGCGGCGGAAAGCTTGACGAGTTCGGTGGTGCTCATATCACTCCTGTCCCAGAATGCGCGGTGCGACGAACATGCCGGCCTCGGAGACCGGGGCGCTGCGGTGGCTTCGGCCTGGGTCAGCGGGGTCTCGGGTACGTCCGGACGCAGGTAGGCTTCCAGCGGGACCGGGTTCGCGGTCGGTTCCACGTCGTCGGTGGCGACTTCCTGGACCTTGTTGATGGATTCGGCGATGACGTTCAGATCGCCCTGCAGACGGGTGATTTCCTCGTCCGTGAGTGCGATTCGGGCCAGATCGCCCAAATGCACGATTTCTTCTTTGGTGAAAGTAGGCATGACCCTAACAGTAACGCGTCTGTGTGACGAGCGTGTGCCCTATTTCGTGCCCCGTTCGCAACCCGGCCGCGACTGGCCGCCATCCGTTCGACGGCCGTTCCGTCGCCTGGTCGGCGAGCACGCATCCGCTATTGCGGCAAAGCGACGCTTAACGGCTTTTCTTGCCGCGTGCCGATGGCGCGATCAGGCTTGCGGCGCGGCGTGCTGGGCGATCCAGGCGTGCATGGAGACCGCGGCGGCGGCGCCGGCGTTGATGGAACGGACCGAGCCGAATTGGGAGATGTAGACCACGTCATCGGCCAGTTCGAGCGCTTTTTCGGACAGGCCCGGGCCTTCCGCGCCGAAAAGCATGAGGCAGCGTTTGGGGAAATGGTAGGTTTCCATGGGCACCGCGCCGGGAATGATGTCGAGCGCGATGACGCGGGCGGCTTGCAGTTCTGCTATTTTCGCGTCCAAAGCTTCCAGTTGGGCCATGGTTTCGCTTGTGTTCGGGGCAGTGCCGGAAGTGCCGTCCGTCGCGGCTGCGGAGCCACGCATATGGAAGGCGATGGCGGCGGCTTGCGATTGGGCGGCGGCGATTTCGCCGGCGACGCGCAGTTTCCAACATTCGACAAGTTCCGTTATGGATGGATGGTTTTCGACGTGCTGGTACAGCTCCGTCATGAGCGCGCCCTTGCGATTCCATTTGTGCGGGCCGACAATGTGCACGCGGCGCGCTTGGAACGCGTTGGCGGTGCGCACCATGGAGCCGATGTTGAAATCGTGGGTCCAGTTCTCCACGGCGACTTCGAAATCGTGGCGCCCGCGGGAGTCCAGGTCGGCTTTGATGGCCGCGACCGTCCAGTAGCGGTAGCGGTCGAGCACGTTGCGGCGGTCGCCTTCGTCGAGCAGGGTGGAGTCGAAGCGGATGTCGTAATTGGGGGATGACGCATCGTCCGGGCGTGGTTCGCCTGGATGGGTTTGCGACCACGGTCCTACGCCGACCTCGCGGAACGTCGGTTCGCCGGATGCCTGTGCGGCAACATCGATGGGATTGGGATCGTGCACGTTCTCCCCTTCATAGGAACAGCAATACAAATATGTCAAAGGCCCGCGCATCCGTATGCATCATCATGCTTGTCATCGCACATTCGACGACGTCAACGGCAGATATGTTTGCGGTCGGTCGGCGGGAAACTCGGTGTTCAGTGGAGTTCGGATTCCTTGAACACTTCGACGAACGGCAGTTCGGATTCCTCCGAAGTGACCGGGTTGATGACCTTGATGGTCGGGTCGACCATGTCGACACCGCCGATCAGCGAGGCAACGGCCAGCACTTTGGCGCCTTCGTTCTCCACCACGGAGAAGTCGAGGCTCAGCTCGTTGCCGTTGCGCAGGGTGACCAGCGATGAGGTCTGCACATACGATTTTTCAGACAGCCAGGAGTCGATCAGCACCACGCGTTTGCCGGCAATCGACGGACCCTTGATGGACGGATAGACGAAGTCCATGACGAAACCGTCCAAATCCTCACCACGGGAGGCGGCGGCCTGGATCATGGCGGAGACCAGCGGCACGGCCGCGGCGGTCAATGCGCCGACCGCGTCGAAATCGTCGACGGAATAGCCGGCTTCCTCCAACGTGTCGAGCAGGATATGGCCGACGATGGAGGCTCCACGATGGTCGAACAGCACGGAGGAGAGTTCCGAGAAAGGCTTGTCCTTCATTTCGGCCTGCAGCAGCGTCTTGAGCTGGTCGCGAGGTTCGAGCATGGCGAAATCGACGGTGGATTCCGTCGAAGCGGAAACAGACTGGCCCGCAGCGGAATCATGCGTCGGAACCGGTGTCGTCTTGCGGAAAGTGTTCTCTTCGGTCATGGTTCCAGCCTATCCTTTCGGCTCGTCATTCACCGTGCGGTATGGGTGATTTATGAGCGATAAACATGGTTATTCGGCGTTGGTCTCGGGAGCGGACAACTCGCGGATATCCCCTTTTTCGGGCGCGATCATGTCGACGGTGCCGATGACCTTGCTTTGGTCGACGCGTTGCAGTTTGCGCGCGGTGACCAGTACGCGCGATTCGAGCGACGCGGCGAACGAGTTGTATGCGCCGACCGTTTTGGTGATGGCGGAACCCAGTTTGGTGGCCCGCTCCCCCAATACTGCAAACCGTTCGTACAGCTCTCGGGACAGGTCGAACAGCATTTTCGCGTCATCGGTCAGGCTTTGCTGCTGCCATGCGTATGCCACGGATTTGAGCACCGCCCATAGGGTGATCGGCGAGGTCAGCGCGACTTTCTGCGCGAATGCGTCGTCCATCAGTGTCGGGTCGGTTTCCAATGCGGCCTGCAGCAACGATTCGTTGGGGATGAACGCGATCACGAAATCCGGAGCATCACTGAACGCGTTCCAGTAGGCTTTGTCTCCCAGGGTCTTCACATGGTCTCGTACCGCTTTGGCATGGGAATGCAGCAGCTCGTTCTTGCGGGCCAGTCCCTCCGGTGAGGCGGTGTCTGGAATCTCGCATGCGCGCTGGTAGTCGGCGTATGGCGCTTTCGCGTCGATCGGAATGGTTTTGCCGCCCGGCATGTGGATGATCATATCCGGCCGTTGCGTATGTCCATCGGCGTCGGTGACCACAACTTGGGTGTCGAAATCGACATGTTCCAACAGACCCGCCGATTCCACGATGTTGCGCAGCTGCGCCTCGCCCCACGCGCCACGCACCTTGTTGTTGCGCAATGCCGATGATAGGGCGCTCGTCTCGCGATCCAATCGCGCCTGCTGTTCGCCAAGACCTTTGAGCTGTTCGCCGAGCGCTCCCATCTCATGTTTGCGGCCCTCTTCGATTTGCGCGACCTTCGTCTGCAGGGCGTCGAGGTTCTTCTGCACCGGAGCCAGTGCGGAGAGCACCTTGCTTTGCTCCTGCAGTTTCCGTTCGCTTTCGGCTTGACGACGGTTCGCTTCTTCGGCGGCACGCTGCCGTTCACGTTCCACGCGCATTTCCTCGGCACGCTGGGCCTGTGCCAATTGCGATTTGAGATACGTCAGCTGCTGGCCGAGCCCTTCCGCCTGCGTACGGTATTGCACAACAGCCGCGTTGAGATCGCTGATGTCCTGTTTGTCCGCCTCGATCTGCGCCTTCGCCTCGTTCAGGTCGGATTCCTTCGCGCCGCGGGCCATGTCCTGCCCCTTGGTACGTCCCGCGAAGAAGCCCGCGGCCGCTCCAAGCGCGGCCACGATCACCAGCAATATCACTACAAACACAGGATTGTCGAACATACGTTCATGGTATCACGTCATCAGGAACACATCAATCCACGCATCCACATTCATTCGCAAGACCGACCGCATGCCACACAACCGTGCACTATGCTGAAATCAGCCGAACGCGAAATGCATCAGCCCAACACGAAGGGACATTATGGGATTCGATCTGTTTTTGGCGGCCGTGTCGATTGTGGCCGCATCCATCGCCACCTGGGCGTTGTTGCGGCTGTTTCCAAGCTCGGACGCACGCCAGGCGATTCCGCTGCGGACGGACGGCGGATTTGCCGACCCATCCCACACAACCGACGGTGGAGTGACGATAGACGGCAAAGTGACGGCAGACGGCGAATCGGCATCCGACATCGACGGACAACCCACCGACCACCTCGGCAAGCGCCTCGTCATCGCGCTTATCCTGACCATTCCAACGTTCGTCATCACATTACTGGCGCTGGCCAAAATCGCCATGCCGGGCTGGCTGACGAATCCGTGGCTGCACGCCATCGTCATCACGCCGGTCATGTTCTATTGTGCGGCGCCGATTCACCACCGCGGCCTGCCCGCATTGCAGCGGCGACATCCGAACGGCGATTCGCTGGTTTCGCTTGGCATGGCGATTGTTTACGCGTACAGCCTGCTGCTGTGCGTGGTGTCGTGGATTTTCCCGGCCGGCTCGCGCGATCCGTATTTCGCGTTCGTCGGCGTGGTCGCGACGCTTTCGCTGGCTGGCACGCTTGTCCGGCAACACGCGATGACCGCGCAGCAGACGGCAGAAACAGAAAAGGCGCAATCGGCACAGTCAACAGAATCAACAGAATCGGCGCGATCTCAAGCGAAATCCCCTGAGCCAACGCAAGAAAAAAGCGCGGAAGAATTGCTCTTCCGCGCTGTGGTAGGTCATGCGATCCGCGCACGCGTGCTGCAGATCACCACGTCGGTGACGATGGTGGTCGCGGTGTGGACGTGCGCGTTGTGGCTGGCGTTCGGCATGCAACCGAAGCTGGCGATCGCCATACTGCTCGGTTCGACCGTGCTGTCGGTCGCAGGCCTGGTATTGCAGACTTACGACCGACAGGTAACCAATCGATAATCGTCACTCAGCCGGGTTCGGGACGTCGGCGGAATCGTCCGTCTTCTCCTCGCCCATATCCTCCAGCTGGTCCGCGGCCCACGCGGACAGCTCCAGGTGGTCGCCGCCGGTCTGGTCCACCAGCACGGTGTCGCCGTCGTGCACTTCGCCGGCCAGCAGCATGCGGGCAAGCTGGTCGCCGACTTCGGTCTGCACCAGGCGACGCAGCGGACGTGCGCCGTACGCCGGATCGTAACCGGTGTTGGCAAGCCATTCGCGCGCCGAATCGGTCACGTCGAGCGTGATGCGGCGGTCGGTCAGACGTGCGGACACCTGCGCGACCTGAATGTCCACGATGCCGCCGAGCTCCTCGCGGGTCAGCGGGTGGAACATGACCAGTTCGTCCAGACGGTTGATGAACTCCGGCTTGAACTGCATGTGCACGGCGTCCATCACGGCCTTCTTCTTGGCGTCCGCGTCCATGTCGGGATTGACGAGGAACTGCGAGCCCAGGTTGGAGGTCATGATCAGAATCGTGTTCTTGAAGTCCACGGTCCTGCCCTGGCCGTCGGTCAGGCGACCGTCGTCAAGCACCTGCAGCAGCACGTCGAAGACTTCCGGATTGGCCTTCTCCACCTCGTCGAACAGCACCACCGAATACGGACGGCGACGCACGGCTTCGGTAAGCTGGCCACCCTCTTCGTAGCCGATGTAGCCCGGCGCGGCGCCGATCAGGCGGGACACGGAGGCCTTCTCCATGTATTCGCTCATGTCGATGCGCACCATGGCCTTCTCGTCATCGAACAGGAAGTCGGCGAGCGCCTTGGCGAGTTCGGTCTTGCCCACGCCGGTGGGGCCGAGGAACAGGAACGAGCCGGTCGGACGGTTCGGGTCGGAGATGCCGGCACGCGAGCGACGCACGGCGTCGGAAACCGCTTGGATGGCTTCCTTCTGGCCGATCACGCGCTTGCGAGGTACTCCTCCATGTGCAGGAGCTTCTCGTTTTCGCCCTGCATAAGACGGCCCACGGGGATGCCGGTCCAGTCGGAGACGATTTCGGCGATGGAGTCGGCGTCGACGCGGTCGGGGACCATCGGCACGTCGGCGTTGGCATTGTCGGCTCCGCCCGATTCCGCCTCGTTCTTCTCGGCTTGGGCGATTTCCTTCTGGATGGCCGGGATTTCGCCGTAGTTGATGGCTGACGATTTCGCCAGGTCGCCTTCGCGCTCGTACTTTTCGGCTTGCGTACGCAGCTCGTCGAGCTTCTTGCGCAGGTCGCCGATACGGTTGTGGCCGTTCTTTTCGGCGTCCCAACGCGCTTTCAGCCCGTTGAGCTTTTCGCTTTTGTCGGCGATTTCCTGGTTCAAATCGGCGAGACGGTCCTTGGCGCTGTCGTCCAGTTCCGCTTCGGCCTTTTCCGCGGCCTTGTCGTTCTTCGGATTGCCCAGCAGGTACGACTTCTCCATCTTGAGACGGTCCACCTGGCGGCGCAGTTCGTCGATTTCCTCAGGCGAGGAGTCGAGTTCCATGCGCAGGTGCGCTGCGGCCTCGTCCACCAGATCGATGGCCTTGTCCGGCAGCTGGCGTCCGGAAATGTAGCGGTTTGACAGGGTTGCGGCCGCGACCAGCGCGTCGTCGCCGATGGTCACCTTGTGGTGGGCCTCATACTTCGGCGCGATGCCGCGCAGGATGGCGACGGTGTCCTCCACGCTCGGCTCGCCGACGAACACCTGCTGGAAACGACGTTCGAGCGCCGGATCCTTTTCGATGTTCTCACGGTATTCGTCCAGTGTGGTGGCGCCGATCAGGCGCAGTTCGCCACGGGCCAGCATGGGCTTGAGCATATTGCCCGCGTCCATGGAGCCTTCGGCCGCGCCCGCGCCGACGATGGTGTGGATCTCGTCGATGAAGGTGATGATCTGCCCGTCGGCCTTCTTGATCTCCTCAAGCACGCTCTTCAGACGTTCCTCGAATTCGCCACGGTACTTGGAACCAGCCACCATGGAGCCCAGGTCAAGCGAGATAAGCCTCTTGTTCTGCAGGGTGGTCGGCACGTCGCCGGCGACGATGCGCTGCGCCAGGCCTTCGACGACGGCGGTTTTGCCGACTCCAGGCTCTCCGATCAGCACCGGGTTGTTCTTGGTGCGGCGGGACAGGATCTGGATGACGCGGCGGATTTCCTGGTCGCGGCCGATCACCGGGTCGAGCTTGCCTTCCTTCGCGGCGGCCGTCAAATCGGTGGAGTACTTCTCCAAAGCTTTATACGAGCCTTCCGCGTCGGCGCTGGTCACCTTGCGGTCGCTGCCGCGCGCGGCGGTCAGGGCGTTACGCAGCTTATCCGCGGTAAGACCGTTCTTTTCCAAGATGTCCGCGCTTTGATTAGGTTTCGCGGCCGCGATTGCGACCAGCATGAGGTCGACGGTGACGTACTCGTCTCCCCTCCGTTGCATTTCTTTTTCGGCTTGCGATAGCACCGCCGACAGCTGCCTGCTGACGTCCGGCTGCGTTGTGGTCGATCCGCTGGCGCTCGGCAGCGATTGCATCGCCTGATGCACTTCGGCGCTCACGTTTTTTGCGCGTTGCCGCCTGCCGCTTCGATGAGCGCGCGGGCCATGCTGTTTTCCTGACGCAGCATCGCGTCCAGCAGGTGCAGGGTGTCTACCTGCGGATTGCCCAGCGCCGCCGCGTTCTGAACGGCGTCCGAAAGCGCTTCCTGCGCCATCTGCGTGAACTTCTGTTCCATATCATCCTCCATGGTTCGCGCCCGGCCGCCCGGCCTTCGCTACCGGGCCGGCGTTCGGACGCATATGTCGTTGTCTGATATGCTCAACCGACTTCATCGCCATTATATTCCCAAAACTTGAGTCCCACACACTCAACTTTTTGCGTTTCTCAAAACCGTCTTTCGACACAGGACGGCAGTCACCGACAATCACCAGCGCTCACCGGCAATCGCAATACATACGAAAAAAGGCGGGCAGCAACGTAACGAAATCACGAAACGTTGCAAACCCGCCTAATCCAAAGTCCGCCAGCAAGCCGAAAATCAGCCGCGCACCACCACGTTGCGCAGATCGCCGATGCCCTCGACGTGCACGATCGCCTCGTCACCCGGATCCAGATGACCCGACGCGTTCGGCGTACCCGTCATAATCACATCGCCCGGCAGCAGCGTGGTGAAACTCGTAATCGCCGCGATCTGCTCAGGAATGCCGTGAATCAGATTCGCCGTGGTACCCGACGCCATCGGCACATCCTCACCGTTGAGCGTGAAGGAAATCTTCGCATCCTTCCAATCCACATCGTCACGCGTCACAATCCACGGACCCAACGGGCACGCCGTATCAAAACCCTTCGCGCGCGTCCACGTCGGATCAAGACCCTGCAGATCACGCAACGTCACATCATTCACGCACGTGAAACCCAGCACATAATCCATGGCCTGCTCCACCGGCACATTCTTGGCGATACGACCCATCACCACAGCCAACTCCGGCTCGAAATTCATATCATTCGAACACAGCGGAATCACAATCGGATCATCCGGACCAATCACCGACGTGCTCGGCTTGGTGAAAATCACCATATCCTCCGGCGCATGCTTGATATCGGAATGACCGGCCTCATGCATGAACTGCGCATGCGCCTCATAATTCTTCGCCAAACCGTACACCTTCGACGGAATCACCGGAGCCAGCAGACGAATGCCGTCACCATCCACCGGATAGCGCTCGCCGGTCGGCTCGACGGCCTGGCCGGACAGCGGATAGCCGTTCAAGGCCACGAGATAGTCCTTGCCGTCGTTCTTGTCGGTCTGAACGAAGGCGTACTGCGGTACATCATTATGCGTAAAACGTGCGATTCTCATACCCGCAAGTCTACCCGCTCGCCACGCCCGCCGTTCTCGACATGCGTCGCTTTGCGGACGATGCCGATTGCTCGCATTTTTTACGATTTTTGCGATTATTCGCAATGCAGTTCCGCCCGCAACGCCGCCACCTCGCGTTCCAGCTCGTCGATGCGGCGCACCTGCTGGGCGATGAGCAGGTCGCGCACGTCACCTCCCGACAGAATCGGGGCTTCGGCTGCGTTGCGCGGCGCGGGCAGCGTCGCATTGCTTTGCGTTTCCGTCGTTTGCGTTGGCTGCACCGGCTGCGATACCGCAGATCGAGCAGCTTCCGCCGAGTCCGCCGACGGAACCACACCCGCCGACGCCGATGGCATCACTCCACCATTCCCATCAACCGATACCAGCCGGTCCGTGCCCATACGGCAGGCAATCTTGCGCCAGCGCGCGAAACAACGTTCGATGCGCTTATAGCCGATCAGCGATGGGTCGAGTCCGGCTTCGCGGAACAGTTCGACCGGCGATTCGCCCGCATGGTACCGGCGCATGCAGTTGTGTTTGAACGATTCCGTGTAGGTGATGCGTCGCGACGTCGCTTCGGCCACCACCGGCAGCGAGCGCAGATATTCGACTTCTTCCGGACTGAACGCTCCCCCACCGTTGCACATGATGTTCCCTTTCGGCTTGGCGTGCGGCGGCTCCCTTCCACCGCACGGCAGTCGAATGGCCTCCGTCATGCCATTCCCCTGTTCGGCTTGCGATTCGGTTTGCGATGCGCGCTTGCGATACGTGTTTGCGATGCAAGGCAGCAATCCGATCCGTTGTTCGCTTCGTGTTCCATCATACCGGTACGAATGGCGTTTTTCCAACCATTTCAGGCGGTACTAAACCCTAAATCACCCGTATTCGTCACAACAAAAGCGGGTGAACCGTTGATCGCTCAACGACTCACCCGCCCGAACAAGCCCCGTTGCCTGTCTGCTGGCCCGCTCAGACCGCCATCGGCGTATCGGATTCGCGGAAGCGCAGCACGAGCGCCAGTCCGGCTCCGGCCATTACCAGGGCCGCGATGGTGAACAGCACGGTTCCCATGGCGCCGGTGAGCGGCAGCTGCGTGACGTTCTTCACGTTCTTGACCTGGATTGCCTTGTCGACCTCGCTTGCCAGACCAAAGTTGTTGGCGCCGACCAGCTTGAAGGTCGATTCGCCGTTCTCCTGATTCACGGTCAGTTCGACGGTGAAGGTCGGCACGAAGTTCTTCGCATAACCGTCCACGAAGCCGGTTTCCTTCAGGGTGTATTCACCGGACTTCAGGCCCTTGATGAACACATTGCCAGTGGTGGAGACAACATTCGCGGAGGAGCCGTTCTCATCCGCCTCGGCCAAGCGGTATTCGCCGTCCGAAAGCTTGACGAATTTGAGCGGGGTTCCTTCGGCCTTGCTGCCCTCGAACACGTTGAACGTCGCTCCGGCAAGACCGTTGGCATCGTCACCGACACCATACTTGTGGAAGGCGAATTCGCCGGTGTAGGCTTCGAATACGACCGGCGGGGTCCAGTTCTCGTTGTCACGGGAGACTTCCGCGGTGTTGGACACCTGGTTGCCCGCAGAGATGATGTCCTTGTTGACCACGGCGGTGTAGGTGATGACCAGCTGTCCGCTCTTGCCGGCCAGATCGAACTTCAGCACAGTAGTGGTCTTACCACTGTCATTATCGACAGTTGGCTCGGTCACGTAGGTAAACGACATGTCCTTGTCGCCGATTTTCGCGGCGAAGTCCTTGTTGACCGTCAGACCCTTGGATGCGACGTCCTTCACATAGTACGGATAGGTGTCGTAGCCTGCTGCCGCGTCCGGAATATCCAGTGTGATGGTGTAGGTGATGGTCTGCCCGATGCCCACACCATCCTCGGTGGTGATCGAGTCGGCCGTCTTGCCCGGCTGGTCCGGATCGTTCTCGTTCTTAGCCACGAACGCGCCGACCGCGTTGATCATGCCCTGGCCGGTGACCGCGTCGCCCTTCACTTTGAACGTGGCGGATAGACCGTTGAGCGTGGTGGCGACGATGGCGTTGACACCCAGTTCGCCGTCCTTGTCAGTGTCGGTAACGAGGTACCAGCCTTCATCAAGCGAGCCGATGGTCGCAGCCCCGCCATTACCGGCAACGGTTCCGTCAGCCGTAACGCCGGTGCCGGCCTTCATCGCTTTCGCAAACTCGCGGAACCAAGCTGCATCATTGTCGCCGGTTTTGGTGGCTGCGAATGCAGCGGGATTGCTGTCGTATTCGCTCGGCATGGTACCGGCCGGATCCATCGCGTTATTGGCTTCGACCACCGCTTCGGTCACTGCTTGAACCCAGTCAGCATCCGTATCGACCTGCACCGCGTCACCGTCCACCGTCAATGACGCGAACTTGTACGCGGATAGGTGTGCCCTTCCTGCGAATGCCGCACTTCGATCGATGCGCTGCCGGCCGCATACGCTCCGGCGGTGCCGAGCGCCATACCGCCCAGCAACGTTGCCGCCGCGGCGATTACTGCACAAAGCCTTCTCGTCTTCATGATGAGAGACCTCTCTTCCTTGGTTTGGTCGGCCTTGTTGCCGCAGCCGATTGGTTGGTTTTATGGGAAGTTTCGTATATTGTGTTGTTCTTTGGTTGTGATTGAAAATTGCGATTGCCGGATTGCGATCAGAGAATTGCGATTGCCGTCCGGCAGTTCCGTCACGGCCGTCCGCGCCCGATCAAAGCCAGTCCGACAATGCCCGCAAGCAGCAGCAGCAGTGCCGTGACGCCGGCCACGACCAGCCAGGTCCGTCCTTCCGATGCGCCGGATAGCGGCAGCACGGCCACCGTCTCTTTCACGTTGGTGAACGAGGCTTCGTAGGTCGCGGTCTGTCCCTTGTCGAACGCGCTCCACATGTCGGCTCTGGTGATGCTGATCGGCACTGAGGTGACGTTGCCTTTCGCGTGATAGCCGGCGATGTTGCCTTCCGTGACGGTGTAGTCGCCTGCCATCACGCCACGGAATGTGTACTGCCATTCGCCGGTAGGCAGCTCGTCATCTTCGGAAAGGTCTTTGCCCAGCTTCGATGCGCCGCCCTGCATGAAATCGATGCGCAATGTGGCTCCGCTCGCCGGCATTCCGCCTTCCCAATGTTTCGTCACGACCACGTTGGCGGACGGCACCTGCAATACGGGATGCTGGTAGGCCGCGCAGGCGGACTGCTTGTCGAAGGTGTAACAGACCTGCGCCGACGCGTTCGATCGGAAGCCCGGCTTTCCTGCGGAAGTCGTGCCGGTGCCCGCGTCGCCGGTCGCGTCGTAGTTGATGCCGCCGTCGACCATATTGACCCGCGCGTAGGCGCTGTCGGTTGGCACTATGCCGTACGAGAGCGTGTAGGTCGCGTTGTGCAGCAGCTCGTAATCGCCGGCGAATTCGACGCGGATCTTGCCGTTGCCGGCGTCGCTGTACCACAATGTGTAATCACGTTCCAGCACTGGAGGCGTAGCCCCCGAAGACAGATTCGTCACGTTGAGCGTCACGCCGCCGGTCACCCGGTAGTAGGTCGCTCCGCCGAAGTTCCGCATGCTGGCCATGTTCCAGACAACGCCATCGACCTGCGCGTATTCGGACAGCTCGTCGACGATCGAGACGCCGCTGTAGGCGCTTCCCGTGATGATCTCCTTCTGGATGTCGTCGAAGATCTTCGTCAGGTCGTCAGCGCTGTTGGTGGCCTTGTAGTAGCCGAGGTTGCTGCCCGTACCCCATTGGTTTTGTTGTACGCGGTGGCGTTCGGATAGTTGCTGGACACGGCGTGCATGAACTGGTTGGCTTGGTCGTTCTCCCTGTTACCGAACGATTGCCGCTCCGGATTGGCGCCTTCGAAGATGCCGATGCTGTAGATGAGCGTGCCGGCCGATTTCATGGCGAGCGCGGTTGTCACGGCGTCATTGGCGACTCTCGTGCTAAAAGTGTTTTGCGTGGTCGGCACACCGTCCGCGAAGAAAATGACGACTTTCTTCGCGCCTGGCCTTGCCCGCAGCAATGCCGTCTGCGCGGCGGCCATGCCTTTGTCCGCAGGGGTCGCGCATTGGCGGACAGCCTGCTCACCGATGATTTCAGAGCGGCGGTATCGCTGGTCAGGGAACTCACCACGCCGGATGTCTGCCCGAATTGAGCGATGGCGATTCGCACTTTGCTGTTTTCGTCCTGGATGGTGTCGTTGGTGGTCTCGGTGGCGTCGATGAAGCTGGTCGCCGCTTCTTTCAGCGCCGTCAACCGCTTCGGATTCGATTTGTTGCATCTTCTTTGGCTTCCGTCCATGCAGTAGTTCATCGATCCAGACGTGTCCAGTACGAGCACCACTTCGATTTTCTCCGTGGTCTCATGGCTTTCGCGGGTATCCTTGCCCACCACGTTGAGGTTCAGCGTGTATTTGCCGCCGTTGTTGTATGTGATGCTTTTCGTGTGGTCCGGCTGCGGCACGGCGACGTTACGCGCGGCACGCATCACGGTTTTGCGATTGAAGGTGAAGCGATCGCGCATGATGTGTTCGGCATCGTCGGCATCTTCAGCAGTGTTGCCATCGTTGTCAGCATCGTCCGCATCGCCGGTTTTGCCGTCATCGGCTGTCGCGCCCGCATCGCCATTCGCCACAGCATCCGTGCGATTTTCGCCGGCATGGTCGTTTCGATCGCCGTCTTGAGCCGGTGCAGCACCATTTGCAGGTACGTCAGCGTTCTCAGCCGTCGGCTGCCTAACCGCCTGCCGTTCCTGCTCCTTCTGCTCATTCGGCTGTTCCGTCTTATCGCACGGCTGCCGCTGTTCCGGCATCGTCTCCGACGGTTGTTCCGGTTGCGATTGCGCTTGTTCGTTCGATGGCCGATGCGATTCGCCGTCGTCCATAAGGCATTGCGCGTCGTCATCGTCCGTTGCGGACTGTCCGGCAACATCTTGCCCGGCAATGTCGGCAACGTCCGATCCGACTGCGTTTTCAGCATCGGATTGTTGTGTCGATTCCGGCTGGCTCGCTGCGGATTCGGCGGCCACGTTGCCGCCATCCGTCACCGTTTCGTCGGCGAACGCGGTCGCGCCGGCTCCCGTGGTGCCGGCCAGCATCGCAATCGTGACAAGCAATGCGGTGAATTTTCCCATCCGCGCGCCACACCGGCTTATGAAGCCGGCAAGCGGGTCCTTCATCCACTTCATGACATGTCCATCTCTCATGGCGCTGCGGCGAATTGCCTATGCGCCTCCATGCCTTGAACCTTATGGATGAACGTTTTGAAACCCGTCCCCTCCATTGATGGGTTCGGGGAACGTGCGGACCCGCGAAAATCGCGGCCTTCCCCCTTATCCTTTACGCGGCCAGGCGGAAGCGTGCCGCATGATTCGGTGTCGGGGCCGCATCGACCGCACGACCATGCAGCACAACAGCATGCCGCCCATCGTGCAAACGATGGTCATGGCGAGCGCGCCCAGTTCGGTCGCGCGTTCGTCGCGCACGTCGGCCGGATCTGCGCGGGCAGCGGTATTGCGACGCGATGCCCGGAGACTAGCAGCCGATGCGTGTTGATGCCGTATGGCGTGCAGGTCATCAACGTCAGCCGGTCTTCGCCGGGCACGATTTTCAACCGTGAGACGTCGTCCGGTTCGATCACGCTGATTCGGTCCACTTCGTATCCCAGCGTCTCGTCCATCACTTTGATGTACATGAAATCGCCGTCGTGCAGTTCGTCGAGCCGTGTGAACATCAACGATTTGACCAGGCCGCGATGCCCGGTGACCACCGTATGCGAGCCAGTGCCGCCGACCGGCAGGCTGGTGCCGTACAGATGCCCGGCACCGACGGCGAGCACCGGTTCGGACGTACCATGCCGAATCGGCAGTTCCACGCCGATTTTGGGCACCAATACCGTGCCCATGATGCCTGCGCCGGAATCCAGCAGGCCCTGATAGTTCGCGTCCGTGTCCGCCGCGGAAAGCCCGGAACCGCCGGAAGGCGCCGAATCGTCGGCGACATCAGCATCTCCGGCAGTGCCAGCCGGTCTGGTAGTGAACGGATCGGCCGCCTCGCCCAATACCGGCTGTCCTTCCACGGCAAGCCGCCGATTGTATGCGCGCGCCCGTTCCAACTCCTCCATCGCCATCGGATACGGCCATCCGGCAACCGTGCGAGCCGCCGAATCGGATGTCTCGGCCAAGCGCCGCGCGGAATGCGCCTGCATGGCGAACGGCAACGACGCGACCACCACCGCGCCCACGATCAGCAGCACGGACACGCACCGCACCAATATGAAACGAATCCGCCGCAGCCTGCGCGCGCGAACCACATCGGCAATGTCAATCGCCTCGTAAAACGACGGCGTTCCAGCGAACGTTCCAGCAGACGTTCCAGCGAACGCAACAGTTCCGGCATGACCACTGTCGGCAGCTGCACCGGCATCAGATCCGACTCCGGCGCCATTGCCGATGCCATCGTTATCATCACCGGCATCATAGGAATCAGCCGAGGCGCCCGCCACGGCACCGAACAGCCGCATGGGCGAACGCAGCACCGCATGCGCATGCACGTAGGAATCCGTCCTGCGGGCGAGCAGACGGACGGGTTTACTCATCAATCGAGAGGCAGACCAAAACATGGGTTTCTCCTTCGAACACACCCATGTTCACACCCGCCATACGAAAGCCCTTGCCCCCTATAGGAGGGCTTACCCCTAGAAAGACAACGGTTTCAGGCACGAAACCGGCAATTATGGCACCAAACCGCGCAGCACCCCACCTACCGGCGGAACGCAGCTCAGACAAGCCGTTTTCAGAGGAATGCAAGTCAGACGAATGTAAGCCAGACGAATGCAATCCAGGCGGACGAGCCCCGCAAATCCTTAAAAAACAGAAAAAGTCAAAGAAAGCGCTCAGATGAACGCACGCTCACCGAAAATCGCAGTGCCGACGCGCACGATGGTGGAACCTTCGGCGATGGCCAGTTCCATGTCGCCGGTCATGCCCATCGACAGTTCCCGGCAACGGTCCGTGCCCGGTTCGCCGGATGCGAGGATGAGGTCGCGGGTCTTGCGCAGGTGCGAGAAACCGCGGCGAATCACCGTTTCGTCGTGCACATGCGCGCCGATCGTCATCAGTCCCTGCAATTCGATGCCGTCCAACGTGCCGATTTTCTGCGCGATGCGGATGGCGTGCGCCGGATCGCAACCGGATTTCGATTCCTCGCCGGATTCGTTGACTTCCAGCAGCACGCCGACAGTAATACCGCGAGCCACGGCTCTACGTGAAATTTTTTCTGCCAAATCGATTGAATCGACCGATTCGATAGTGTCGGCACCGGCAGCACTTTGCCGATTTTATTGCTTTGCAGCTGGCCGATCAGGTGGAATGGAATATGCTCCGCCGCAGCATCCGGCGCGGCGCCTGCGACGCCCAGCGAAAACCCGCGTTCCGCGCATCGCCGTGCCAGCCCTTCGGCCTTCGCCGTCACTTCCTGCGGACGGTTCTCGCCGATCATGCGCACGCCGGCATCAATCGCAACCATGATTTCGCCGATGTCGCGCGTCTTCGTGGCGGCCAGCAGGCGCACGGAGCCGGCTTCGCGTCCGGCTTGTTCCTCAGCTGCCGCGATGCGGTCGAGCACACGATGCACGCCGTCCGTGATCTCACGTGCGCGCGCATCGTCGATCACCTCGTTGGCGAGGTTCTTGTGATCCATGTATGCAGTCATCGTCCACCTCTCGCAAGTTCATTCGACCGCCGGTCCGCGGCCGGCACCACCGTTTCCGGCATGTCGGCTGATATTTCGATACCAGTGTTACCAGAAAACCGCCGACAACGTATAAAGAAGCCCGCGCGATGACCTGAAGTGAAGCGATAAAGCGGTCATAAATTCGCGCGGGCTATAAAACCAGACGGCAGTAGAAGGGGGACTTCAAAGACTCCGTCTACGCATTTAATGTATCAGATAAATGCGCGCGAACCGCCGGAAAAAACCAATAAATCTGAAAACTTTTTTTCAGATTTTATCCCCCTTGCGCAGCCCCTCCACCAAAACGCTCCAATTTATCGACGCGATCGCTCAACACCATCACCTGGCATACCAGCGATTGAATCTTGCCCAACGGCACTTCCGACATCGCATTGTGGCTGTCCACAGCCGTATCATGCGGTTCCGGCTCTTCGGCCGCCTTGCGCATGATGTCCTCGTCGCGCTTCCAGCGTGCGATATTGCGTTCGATGCGCTTGTGCCCGATGACCGATGGGCTCAATCCCGCGGAAATGAAGATCGCAGTTGGCTTCTCCCCCTGCAGATACCGCCTCATGCAGTCGATTTGGAATTCCCTCGCATACGTGATTCTGCTGTCCGTCACCGCGTCGATCGACGGCAATGTACGCAGGTATTCGATTTCCGCTCTGCTGAACTGTCGCTTCGTCATATTCGCCCCTTGTAAATCCCCTTTTGACCGGCCATACCGATAACGCATAGACCGAATTGCCGAAATCACCACCCAGAATACCGGATGACGCACACCACCTTACGCACACCCCAAACGAAACGCGCGGCCCGTATCACCATGCGCTAAATATCCTTCTCACACTGTGAGATATCTCACAGCGACGGCACGTTTTCGGAGCACGCTGCAACCTCGGCATGGCACGTCACGGCACGTCCAGCAACGCATTCCACAATCGCGTCCCACGAAACCCGCCGTTCCGGCCGCCGATGCAGGTACAGTTGCAAGCATCGCGCAACCGGTCTCCGCATCGGCAACACCGAACCGCCCGCCAACGACAGGAAGGAACCCCGTGCCAGGTCGTTTCGCACCCACCCCATCAGGCCGCATGCACATCGGCAACATCTATGCGATGCTCGGAGCATGGCTGTCCGCGCGCAGCCGCGGCGACGGCATGCTGCTGCGCATCGAAGACATCGACGAACCGCGCGTGGTGCCCGGCGCGGCCGAACTGATGATGGACGATCTGCATTGGCTTGGATTGGATTGGGACGGCGATCCGGTGTTCCAATCCGCCCGGCACGACCTGTACCGTGAGGCGCTGCATTGCTTGGAAAACCTGACGATTGACGACGCATACGATTCGCCGTTTGACGCGCGCAACGACCACACCCCCGCAGTCGGCAGCGCAGCCAACAACGCAATCGCTGGCACAACCCCGCTGATTTACCCTTGCTTCTGCTCGCGCGCCGACATCCGCGCAGCCTCCGCACCGCAGGAAGGCGACCGTTTCATGGTGTATCCCGGCACGTGCCGCCGGCTTATCGCCAGCGATCCGGATACCGTCCGGCGGCGGCTGGCCAACGGCGACCGCCATTCGCTGCGCATCGCCATGCCCGCCGACACAAACCCGCACGCAACCGTACAATTCGATGACGCAGTGTTCGGCCATCAGGAATTCAATCTGGCGCACGACGTCGGCGACACCATCGTGCGCCGCGCCGACGGCCTGTTCTCCTACCAGCTGGTGGTGGTCGCGGACGATCTTGACATGGGCGTCGACGACATCGTGCGCGGCCGCGACCTGCTCCGATCGAACGCCCTGCAAATCGCCATTCGCCGAGCACTTATCAAGGCGGGATCCGCAAGGCGAAAACGCAGGCTTCTGCACCATCGCAGCACGCACCACAATCGCAATACACCCCATATAACCCCGAAAACCCACGGTACGCGCATCTGCCGCTTATCGACAACGCGGCCGGCCGCAGACTCGCCAAACGCGAGCGCTCTTTGGATATGGGGGCGCTGCGCGCGCATGGCGTCACCGCGGAACAGGTTGTCGGCTATTGCGCGTGGCTGCTTGGTTTGCAGGGCGATTCCGCGCATACCAGTCCGCAGCCGATGAGCGCCGTCGAGGCGTTGCAGGAGTTCGATTGGGGTAAGGTACGGGCCGATACGGCCGACCGCAGTATCAGCCAAGACGATTTCGACGCGTATTTCGGCTTGTGACAACGGCTGGCCGAATCTCGCCGAATTGCCGAGACGACCCGGTCAGTCCGGAAAACAGCAGAAAACAGCAGAAAACAGCAGAAAATAACGGGAAGCAGTCGACGTTCAGCCGATCCACAGCTCCGAGTCAAGCGGATATTCGTTGACCTTGCAGCCGTCCAAATGCATGGATTGCTCCTGCATCAGCGGCGCCAACTGGCCTTCGCCGGCGCAGGTCGTTTCGTTGTCGATGTGCCCCAGCCGGTGTCCGACCTCATGGTTGATCACCATCGTGCGGTATCGTGCCAGGTTGCCGCCGGCGGCGAGCCATTGTTGCGTGCCGCCGTTCCAACGGTCGTCGTTGACGATCACGTTGTTGTCGACCCTGCAGCTGTATTCCACCGAGCATGATGGCGAGAACGACGTCATTTCCGACGCTTGGGACAGCACGAGATTGAAATCGCAGTTGCCGTCCGTGGATTGGTCGAATATGGCTCCGGCGCGTGGCCATCCGTGTTCGTCGTTGAGGATGCGGAACGCCGCGTTGCCGAATTCGTCGGCCGAACCGACGTTTCCTTTGGTTGCGATGCAGTAATGGTATTGTGTCACCGGTTTGCCGCTGTTTTGCGCGGTTTCCTGCGCTTTGTTCAGAATCGCGGTTTTCTCGTCGTCGCCCAGTGCCGCCGATTGCGCGCTCACCGCTTTGGCGATGGCCTGCTTTTCCTGCGATTGTTTGGTTTCCGGTTTGGTTTTTTTGGCCGTCTTATGCTGATTGGTTTTGGCTGTTTTCTTGGCTGGCTTCTTGGCCGACGTCGAATGCGTGGCTTGTGCCGTCGTCTGCGTGTTCGGCGTCATGCGGACCAGCAGTGCGTGCACGCTGCAGGACGTCATCGATGCGATCAGCAGGAACAGCACGAGCACCAGCACGGCGGCCCTGCGGATGCGAAACGCCTCAAGCCGTTCCCGTTGGCCCATTGTGGCGTCGGCTTTCGGATCGAGCGCACGTATGATACGACGAATCCGCTTCAATCCAGCCTCCCGATATGGTGATGTTTCTCTCTTCGGCAACAGTACCAGTCTCAGTCAACATGCCGAAGCCGCCGACCGCCATGCATACCACCTATGCGTAAGGCCCGCGATTCCGGAGGGAATCACGGGCCTTACCAGCATGCCAGACGAATGCCGGCAATCGTCAAAGTAATGCTCAGGCGAACAGCACCTTGAACAGGAACGCGCCGACGATAGCGCCTGCGATCGGGGCCACGACCGGAATCCAGGCCTCGCCCCAGCGGGAATCGCCCTTGTTCGGAATCGGCAGGATGGCGTGCAGGAGGCGCGGCATGAGGTCGCGGGCAGGGTTCAGACCAGGGCCGGTCGGGCCGCCCATGGAGGTCACGAGGCCCCACACGATGAAGCCGACGACGATGGATGCGGCGGCCGGGTTCGCCTTGCCCCACGGCAGGGACAGGCAGCACAGCGCCGAGCACCAGCATGAAGGTGCCGAAGAACTCGTTGAGGAAGTAGTTCACGCGGTCGTTGTGCGCGTCGGTGGTGCAGAAGGTGCCGAGGATGGCTTCGGCATCGTCGGTGTCCTTGTAGTGCGGCAGGTAGGTGACGTACACGATGAGCTGGCCCGCCACTGCGCCGAGCAGCTGGGCGATGATGTACGGCAGGACCTCGTTCCATGGGAACATGCCGTTGACGGCCTGCGCGAGGGTCATGGCCGGGTTGATGTGGGCGCCGGAGACGCCGCCGAACATCAGGACCGGGAACATGACGCCGAAGCCGTAGCCCATGGCGATGTTCAGCCAGCCGGCATGGTAGCCCTTGGTGTTTTTCAGTTCCGCGTTGGCGACAGCGCCGTTGCCGAAGACCATCAGCACGGCGGTGCCGACGAATTCCGCGGCAAGCTTGGTGAAGAGTGTGTATTCCACTGCAGTTTCCTCTATTGCTTCTTCTCTAACGATTCTTACGATTCGTGCGATTCGAGATGAATTGCGATTCCGCTCTGGGCGGACAACAGCGCACTACCTTACTCCGTACGGAGGAAGTAACGCGGCTTTGGGTGGACGCATGTCCGAAATACGAAAAAGACCCAAGCCATTGGCTTGGGTCTTGTCTGTGCCCCCTCAGGGATTCGAACCCTGGACACGCTGATTAAGAGTCAGCTGCTCTAACCAACTGAGCTAAAGGGGCGTTGGTCTTGGCGAGGTTTTTGTTCTCGCTGAGCACATGGAGTAAATATACTCAGAATCGGAAAGAACGCAACCCTCGGCGTGTCGCAATCATAAAACCGCTATTTTCCAACGTTTTTCAGCAAATCGCCATCTATGGTGCACATCGCGCCATACGACGAAAAAATGCGGCGTGATGGCGCCATAAAATCCAAGTAATCACATTTTCTTCACATTCTGCCTCAATGCAACCACTCCGACAGTCAACGGCACGAACTTTTCCATCACACATTTCCACCGCGGCGAGCCGAATAGCACGCATCATCGTCGAGCCCGTCGGCGCGCCAGAGGCCCTTTATAATAAGGCCCATGGCGCGTCACAGGAGTATATGACGCGCATCAAGAAGGAGAAAGGCTTACCTATGGCATGCCCAAATTGCGGTCAGCCGACCATCGAAGGCGCTAAATTCTGCGCCTCGTGCGGCTCACCGCTCACCCAAACGACCGCGGCGGCACCGCAAGCGCGGCCGCGCCGGAATCCGATGACGGCACCATGCTGTCTTCCGCGCCGCACATGGCACCGGCCCCGCAGATGCCGACCGCTGCCGTTCCGCTGCCCAATAGCGCCGCACCGGCAGCTCCGCAAACCACCGTCCCGCAGCCCACCACACCGCAACCGGCGGCGCAAGCACAGCCGACCGCTCAGGCGCAGGCAACGCAAACGGTGGCACCACAGGCCGCGCCGACGCAGCAGTTCCAGTATGCGCCATCCCCGGCCCCGCAGCCGGCAGCAGCGCCGCAGCCAAGCCAGCTGACCCAGCAAATCGCCCGTCCGGCGGCCGATCCCACCATCACCGCGCTGACCACACCGCAGTCCATGAAGACCATGGGCGCCAGCCTCGGCATCGGTCTCGGCGCGAGCGTGGTGTTCGCGCTGCTCGCATCGATCGTCTTCTTCATGGGCAATGCCGCGGCCAGCAACGGGCTTGCCGGCATTCCGGGCTTTTCCGACACCGCCTCCTTCCTGGGCAACAACGGTGTGTCCGGCTCCGGCCCGAATTTCTTCCAGATTCTCTTCACCGTGATGACGCTCGGCGTTGGCGGTTCGCTGAATCTCAAAACCAGCTCCCAGGGCTTCTCGCTGAGCAATCTCGGCATTGACGCCTCGCACGTCAGCGTGACGCTGCCGGTCGGACTGCCCGGCGTGGCATTGGCGATCGGCGCCGCGTTCGGCGCATACATGCTGGCACGCAGGTTCGCGCTTCGTTTCAAGTGGACGGGCGTCATCAGCTCGCTGATCGTCGGCGTGCTGTCCGGCCTGGTGCTGCTGGTCTTCGCCGCCATCTTCCCGGTGACGGTGGGTGGTTCCTACAGCGACTATTCCGCTTCCGCGTCGCTTTCCGGCGTGTCCTTCCGCACGTTCTGCATGGCGTTCCTGCTGTCGGCGGCCGGTGCGCTGGCCGGCTACGCGTTGGCACAGTATGCGGGCGATTCGGGTAACGTCTTCTCCGCCGCTTGGCGTTGGGCGCACCGCGCTCGTGGCTTCGTGCGCACGCTGGTCGAATCGTTTGCGATCTACGGAGTGCTGTTCCTGGTGCTTGGCCTGGTGGCGACGATCGCCATGTCCGCCGCGAACCATCTCGGCGCAGGCGGTCTGCTGCTGGTTCCGCTGCTGTTCCCGGCTCTGCCGCTTATGCTGATTTCGCTGTCCTCGTTCGGCGGCATCGCCTTCTCGACGTCCAGCTACAGCGTCCATACGATCACGTTGTTCAACGTGTCCTCCCTCAGCCAGTATGGCTGGATTCTGTGGATCTGCTTCGTGCTGTTCCTGCTTGCCACGTTCTATATCGCGCTGCGTGAGATCGCGCGCAATATGTACGACCCGTATTACGCGGGCTGGCAGCATACGTGGAAGGCTCCGGTGGCCGCGATGACGTTCTGGCTGGCCGCGGAGTTCCTGTTCACTTATTTCGCGGCGGGATACGCCTCGTCCAGCATGTCGATGACGGCTCCGATGTGGTATTTCCTTGTCGCCGGCATCTGGGCGTTCCTGATCGAGGTGGCCGCGATGACGTTCGGTCCGACGCTGGTGGCGTCCCTGCCGGGCATGTGGCGGATCATCGTCGGTGGCACCGTGCAGCAGACCCCGCAGAACGTGGTCGATTACGTCAAGTCCTGCGATCCGTCCTACGGCATGAAGAAGACCTCTGCCACGGCGAGCGGCACGACCGCAACAGCGACCATGCCGACGGCTTCGGCTGCCGCACAGCCGGCCAATCCAACTACTCCGGCAGCTCCGGCCGCATCGGTCCCCCAGCCCGCGACGCCGGCTGCACCAATGCCCGCGCCCACCGCAACGCCTGTTTCACAGGCCGTTCCACAACCGGTCGCCCCGACGTCCATGCCCAATACGACAACGGGCAACACGGCAACGGGTGCGGTGCCGCTGCCGCAATCGCCAGCAGGCGCGGCTTCTATGCCGGTCGCAGCTCCGGGGGCAGGTCAACCGCTCGACCCAAAAACTAAGAAGACGATCCTTATCAGCGGCATCTTAATCGGTGCCCTGATTGTGTTGGGCATTGTCTACGGTGTGCTCAACTCGACCGTCTTCAGCGCGAAATCCGTGGCGCAAAGCTATCTGACGGCGATTGCCGACGGCAAGTATGGCAAAGCCAATGGCATCGCCGATCCGCAGGTGGACAAGGACCAGCTCAAGCTGCTGTCCGACACCGTAGCGAAGGCCGACAACGCCACGATCGCCAACCCGCATATCGATAGTGTCAAAACCGTCGAAGGCGTGGCCAAGGTCAACGTGACGTATTCGCTGAACGGCAAGAACGTCAACGATTCGCTCACCATCAACAAGGACGGGTCGAAGTTCCTGCTGTTCCCGAATTGGAAGATCTCGAGCCCACTGCTCAAGACCATCACCGTGTCGGTGCCCAATGCCGTGGAATCGTTGTCCGTCAACGGTGTTGACGTGACCGCGAAGAATGCGGAGAAGTCGGACAGCGGCACGTGGACGCTGCGCGTCTACCCGGGTTCGTACAAGGTGTCGATCGGCAAGTCGGGGTATGTCACCAGCGGCATCACCATGGTGCGCACGAACGCGGACTCCGATGCCGCCGATCTCAAGATCATGCCTACGGCCAAGCTTAAGGAGGACTTGAGCAAGGCCGTGAACGCCAAGCTGGACGAATGCGCGAAGTCCACCGACTACGCGCCGGAAGGCTGCCCGTTCGGCTTCGACCTGTACGACGAGGACTACTACCGCAACTTCGCGTGGTCCATCAGCGTCTATCCGAAGCTGTCCGACATCGATCTCGATTACGGCACGTTCTCCACCCGGCAGGGCAAGGCGAAGTGCACGTATGAAGAGAAGAATTTCGACGATTCGTGGGAGTCTCAGGACGACAGCACCCACTTCACCGTCAACGGCAGCTTCAGCATCAGGGATGGCAAGCTCAGCGTCACGATTGACGATGAGGACTGATGCCGGCTAAAGAGCGGATATAGGAAAATCCCCCGCACCAATCGGTACGGGGGATTTTCGATGCTTAAGCTCAGACGTGTTTCAGCCTGAAGTCATTCACCGCCGGTCCGTAAGGACGTCGAGCGGTGAATGGGGCGAAATCACTCAGCGACGACCTTCACGAAGAAGTTGGCGGTGATTTCCGGGTGCAGGGCGACGGTTGCCGGGAAGTCACCGGTGGTCTTGATCGGCTCAACGGTGATGTTCTTCGGGTTGACCTCAACCTTGGAGGAGAGCGCGATGGCGATCTTCTCTGCGGAGATGCCGCCGAACAGCTTGCCGGACTCGGAGACCTTGGCAGCGATTTCGACGGTGGAACCCTCGATGATTTCCTTGGCGGCAACAGCCTCTTCGCGGGTGGCGACGGCCTTGGCCAGACGAGCGCGCTTCATGGCCTCGATCTGGGCGGCGGCACCCTTGGACCAAGCGAAAGCCAGGCCCTGCGGGAACAGGTAGTTGCGGGCGTAGCCGGACTTGACGGCCACGACGTCACCCGGGTGACCCAGGTGGTTGACGGACTTGGTGAGAATAACCTTAGTTTCAGCCATTGTTCAAACCTCTCTAAGATCAGCGGCCGGACGTGGCGTACGGCAGCAGGGCCATCTCGCGGGCGTCTTGATAGCCTTGGAGATCTCGCGCTGCTCCTGCACGGTGACACCGGTGATACGACGGGAACGAATCTTGCCGCGATCGGAGATGAACTTACGCAGCAGGGCGACGTCCTTGTAATCGATCTCGGTGACCTTGGCGGCCTTCAGTGGATTCGGCTTCTTCTTAAACGGCTTGACCGGCGGCTGCGGCCTCTTGCGTGACATCTTGATGTTCTCCTTAAAATCTGGAAATACTGCGATTAAGCTGCTTGTTTCGCTGTTCGCCTATGTTGCGGACGGGGTTCGGTCCGTCAGAATTCCGGTTCGTCGCTGTCGCCGCCGAATTCGGAGGAACCTCCGAAGGACTGGGACGCGCCGAAGGAACCGAAGGACGAGCCGGAGTTATCCGAGCTTGACCACGGGTCCGAGGCCGGAGCGGACTGTGCGGGAACGGCGTTGACCGGAGCGGAGGCTCCACCCTGATATCCGGCGCCGCCAGCATAGCTGGAGCCGCCCTGATATCCGCCGTTGTTGCCGACGAAACCGCCGTTGTTGTTGGCGTTGTTGTAGCCGCCGCGATTGCCGCTGAAGCCTCCGTTGCCGGACGAGCTTTGACGGGTCACCTGGGCGGTCGCGTAGCGCAGGGACGGGCCGATTTCGTCGACCTGCATCTCGATGACGGTTCGCTGGGAACCGTCCTGCGCCTGGTAGGAACGCTGCTGCAGACGGCCTTGCGCGATGACGCGCATGCCCTTGGACAGACTCTGCGCGCAATGTTCGGCCATGTCGCGCCACGCGGAGCAGCGCAGGAACAGGGCCTGACCGTCTTCGAACTGGTTCGAGTTACGGTTCCAGGTGCGCGGAGTGGAGGCGATCGTAAAGCTGGCAACGGCGGCGCCGCTGCCAATGGTACGAATTTCCGGATCGGCCGTGAGGTTGCCCACCACGGTGATTACAGTTTCACCTGCCATGTCGTTACCTACTTACTTTGCAGCTTAGAAAGCTTGGTTTACTTACTTGCGAAGAATCTTCGTACGGATGACGGATTCGTTCAGGTTCAGCAGACGATCGAGTTCGTCGCTGGTGGCCGGCTCAGCGGAGTAGTTGACCACGACGTAGTTACCTTCGGTCTTGCCGGCGATTTCGTAGGCAAGCTTGCGACGGCCCCAGATGTCGATGTTCTCGACGGCACCGCCTTCCTTGGTGACAGTTTCCAGATACTGCTCGGTCAGCTTCTTCAGACCGCGCTCATCCAGCTCAGGATCAGCAATGAACATCAGTTCGTACTTATGCGCAGACATCACCCACCTCCTTCGGACTATCGGCCATGGACCTTCCATGGCAGGAGTGTGTATGCGTGCTGCCTTCAGGCATCGATAAGTCGCAATGAACATATGGATACGATTGATGGCAACTTGTACAGGCTACCCCGACGCCGCGACGTATCGAAACGGCGTCTGCCGGGTGCGAAATCACGTGCGGAGGCAAGCGAAAAGCCCCGCTCGCAAGCGGGGCTTAATCGCAAAAAATCGTAATAAATCCTGAAATGTCGCGAGAGCCGTATGGCAATCGCGCGAAATATCAGGCGTAGATGTTGCGCGGGCGCATGTCTTCGGGCAGGCCGTTGAGCAGCGTCGAAACGGAGCCGGATTCGAACACGGAGCGGATGCCAGCGGCCAGCAGCGGGGCCACGGACAGGACGGTCATGTTCGGCAGGCGCTTCTCTTCGGACACCGGAACGGTGTCGGTGAGGACGATTTCGCGTGCGCCGCAGTTCTTCAGGCGTTCCACGGCCGGGCCGGACAGCAGGCCATGGGTGGCGACGAGCGTCACGGACTTCGCGCCGGCGTTGTTCAGCGTGCGCACGGCCTCGCAGATGGTGCCGGCGGTGTCGATCATGTCGTCGACGACCACGCAGTCGCGTCCCTTCACGTCGCCGATGATGCCGTGTGCCTCGGCATGGTTCGGGCGCGTGGTGTCACGGGTCTTGTGGATGAAGGCGAGCGGCAGTCCGCCGAGCTTGGCGGCCCACTGTTCGGAAACCTTGATGCGGCCGGCGTCCGGGGACACGATGGTGGTGTTCTCCAGCGGCATGCTGTTGCGCACGTAGTCAAGCAGGATCGGCATGGCGGTCAGATGGTCGACCGGGCCGTCGAAGAAGCCCTGCTCCTGGGCTGCGTGCAGGTCGACCGTCATGATGCGGTCGGCGCCGGCGGAACGGAACAGGTCGAACATGAGGCGTGCGGTGATGGGCTCGCGGCCCTGATGCTTCTTGTCCTGGCGGGAGTAGCCGAGGAACGGCGCGACCACGGTGATGGAACGTGCGGAGGCGCGCTTCATGGCGTCCACCATGATGAGCTGCTCCATGATCCACTTGTTGATCGGCTCGGTGTGGGCCTGCATCACGAAGGCGTCGGCGCCACGGACGGGCTCGGTGTAGCGCACGTACATCTCGCCGTTGGCGAAATCGTATGCGGTGGTCTCAAGTACGTCGGTTCCCAGGTATTTTGCGGTTTCCTGAGCCTGCTCGGGGTACGCGCGACCCGTCACCAGAGCCAGTTTCTTATCCGGAGTGCCTTCGAGAATCGCCGACATGCTTGCCTTCCCAATTGTTCGGTGCGTGAAATTAAGCCAAACTCCAATATAACAACGTGGGTGCCCACGCCACGCGGCTTCTGTGGAAGCGCCTCCCCGTTCCGTCTACTCGCGTCGGCGAAGGCCTCACGAATCTGCGCCGCGGTGCCGTAGGATGCCTGCGCGCCATATCCAGTGGCCGCGTAGGCCGACACATACGAGGCGAGTTCCGCGGACTGCGACAACGTCATGCCGGAGGCCAGGCCGGCCAGCACGGTACCCATGAACGAATCGCCGCAACCGGTGGTGTCTACTGCCTTGACCCGCACCGGAGCGATGCGCTGGATGCGATGCTCCGGATCGTCCGCCGTGCCATCAAGCACTACGGAGCCGTCGCCGCCGAGCGTCACAATCGCCTGTTCAAACCCGAATCCGCGCAACTTATCGAACGCGTGACGCCAGTCGAACGCGTCCCAATCATCATCCTCCGGTTCCGCGATGCCGAGCAGCTGCGCCATCTCATGCTCGTTGACGAGCAGGATGTCGGAGGCCTCGACCAGCTCCACCGGCAGGGAGGGGGTGAACGGCGAGTCGTTGAGCAGCACCTTCACGCCCGCCTCGTGGCACATGCGCGCGGCCGCGGTGACGGTCTCGATCGGGCTTTCCAAGCATAGGCCAAGCACGGAAGACCGTACCAGCGCCTCACGCACGGATTCCACATAGTCCACAGTGACCTGCGCGTTCGATCCCGGAGAGTAGACGATGGTGTTTTCGCCAGTTGCGTCCACGGTGATCACGGTTGTACCGGATGCTCCAAGCACGCGGCGAACATGCGTGGTGTTCACACCAGCTTCACCTAGGGCGCCCAGCAGGAAGTCGGCGTTGGAATCGGAGCCTACCGCGCCGAACATTTGCACGGTTGCGCCGATGCGTGCGGCCGCCGCGGCCTGGTTGCCGGATTTGCCGCCTGGCAGCAGCTGCAGCGGACCGCCGGTGATGGTCTCCCCCGGCCCTGGCAGACGCTGTGCGGTGACGGTGTAATCCGCATTCATCGAGCCGATTACGGACACTGTGCCGTGGATGCGGTCCAATGCAGAGAGAACTTCAGTCGCACTCATCTTTGACTTCCTTACATTAATTAAATAAAAAGGAGATTTGCGGAATATTGTTTTTCAGTATTCGCAATTATCGCAAATCTCCATTGTTTATATTGAGGATGTTATGTGCGATTATTTAGCCGATTCCTCGGTTTCCAACGCATGGTTGCCTTCGTAGATCTTTTTCTTGAAGACGAAGAACACGATCAGACCAAGCAGTGCGGTACCGGCGGCGATCAGCAGCAGGTTGGAATAGTTGGCGGCGTCACCGGTAGCACCGGTGACGGAACTGCCTGCGAGGGCGTTGGAGCCGAGCAGGCTGCCGATGATGGCAATGCCGATGGACGGAGATACGTTCATAGCCAGATCGTTCATGCCGACGCCACGACCAGATTCGTCCTTCTCAATGGTGCCGAGCACGGTGGAAACGACTGGAGAGTACATAAGGCCACAGCCCGCGTAGAACACGCATGCGCACAGGGTCAGCACCACAAAACCGGAGTTCACGCAGAATGCCGCGCCGGTCCATCCCAGGAACATGAGGGTGCCTGCGGTCACGATGCCGGCCTTGATGCCGATCTTGCGGATGATCATGCCGGAGCAGGTGCCCACCACAGCGGCGACCACGAAGGCCCACACGATGTGCAGGGAAACCTGGGTGGTGGTCATGCCGTAGATGTTGGTACCAATGGCATTGAAGATCGGGCTCAGTGCGTAGTTCACGAAGTAGAACACGAGGATCAGACAGATGGCGCGCAGCCAACGGGTGTTCTTGAAGACGCCGGGGTGATGAACGGGTTGGAGGCCTTGTTGATGTAGAAGGCGAATGCCACGAACAGCAGCAGGGAGACCACGAGCATCCACCAGGACATGTAGGAGAAGAACAGGGTCAGGAACGCGGTGGCGAAGCCGAAGATCACGAAGCCGAACGCGTCGACCTTCTGGCCGTTGCCGCTCTTGGACGGGAGGGTCTTGAGCAGGATCGGCAGGAACAGGATGGTGACGGACGGGATCAGGAACAGGAACTGCCATGCGATGGAGCTGAGCATGCCGGCCGCGAACACGCCGATGGAAGCGGACAGCTGGTATGCGGCGGTGAACAGGCCGAAGAAGATGACCTTCAGGTCGTTGCGCAGGTATTTGGTGGCCACCACCAGGAAGGCGGAGCCTGCCACCTGCTCGCCTGCGGTCTGCAGCACTCGAGCGATGATCACGGTCCACAGGTTCGCGGCGAAGAAATAGTTGGCCACGAAACCGAAGATGGAGCCGATGAACAGGGTCACGAGGCCGAAGGTGACGAGCTTCTTCAGGGAGACGAAGTCACCGAGGGATCCATAGATGAAGCACACGATGCCGAGCACGATGCTGGGGAACGCGGTGATGAGGGACGCCTGCGCCGGCGCGCCGACGTCGGCGCCGACCTGCTGGAACACGAGGTTGAATCCCTGCAGGCACAGGGTGCCGAGCACGAAGGTGATCAGCAGCGGAATAAGGGCGCGGACGGCCATCTTGTTGCTGGTCACCGGATCGTCGAACGGGTCGACGGGGGCTTGCGATGGTGCGGTGTTGACTGCCGTTGCGGCTGCGTTGCTGGTAGACATGTCAGTTCTTCTTTCGCTTCTTCGCTTGGTTTTTGTGATGTTGTGTTGCGATTATTTCGATGGTGATTCCGTGGTGAGGGTTGCGCGGGAAACGCTCCGTGGAACGTTTTTCCGCGCGAGCCGTCGTTCACTGCGCTTTTGCGGCGAGGCCGGAGATGCGGGTCATGAATTCGTTGAGGAACCTCGGCACGTCCACGCCGACGGCGACCTTCATGGTCTTGACCGGGTCGTGAGGCGGGTTTCGTCGCCGATGGTGCGTCCGCGGGTCGGGCCGTCCACATCGACCTCATGTTGATGTCAAGGGTGGTGACGAGGGTCGGGTCCACCGCCACGCCGACGGCGAGCGGATCATGCAGACCGCAGCCGCCCAGGTGCGGGGACGTAGTCTCGTAGGCCTTGATGTAGAAGTCGGTCATGTCGGCCAGGAACTTGCCGGCCTTGGTGCCGAGATCGCGCCGCTGCTGAGTTTTCCTTGTAGGTGAGCAGGGGTCTGCAGGGGTCACGTCGAGGCCGATCATAGTGGTCGGAGCGCCGGAACGGA